>OLJF01000104.1_pt1 | contig 141484 bp, 124 predicted proteins | sample 1609751 | NCBI WGS metagenome assembly OLJF01 (sample SAMEA4350171, study PRJEB24818) | metagenome | biome: human; feature: gut; material: faeces | place: Denmark | collected 2013-09
ATTTCAGGTCGGGGATTCTCGCTCGTTCTCCGTATATCAATAGGAAAAGTCACGGCGTACCCACCTTCGGGCTATTCATCAGAACTAATGTCCTTAGCGCCTGTCTATTCAATTTTCAAGGTACTTTGAAGGGGGAAATCCCCTGCGGGAAAATAACCCCTTCACTCATTTGGACAAAGGGGGGCAAAATGCACACCCAAAATCACCCCTTTTCCGAAAAAAATTTGAAAAAAATTTTTTTGACCTTGAAAATTGCTCCTGAAACGACAAAAAGCCGCCCGCTTCTCCGTAGAGAAACAAGCGGCATAGTTGCGGTTTTATTTAGATGTACTGGACGGTAATCTTTTTCTTTCGTGCTTTTGTAAATTTGATAAGGACATCATCTACTGCGTCTGTATATCTGCCTTGCGCTATCAGATTATTTTTAAGGTCGATCAACGCCTGCAAAACTTGTCCGTACTCCTCGTCATCAAGATAGATATGAAATTGCCTGTCTTTCATCAAATCGTCTCCTTTATTTTATCTGTCCTTTTCTCCATTCAAAAAACCTCTGCCGGATAAACACTGTATCCTCATCTTCATTCGAGGTTATGAAAATATGTAAGCTGCGAAACGCTTTTTTGATTTTCATAGCGAAGTCGATTTCGCTGCTTTCTAATGTAAATGGGATTTTAATCAGTTTGATCTCCCGTTTCCTGCAAAGGTATGCTTTCAAGGTTTCTACTTTCTCTGTCTGACTAACCGTTTCAATCGCTGCTTTTTCTTCAGGAAAATAGATTTCAAGCGGTATGCCGATAATCTTATCCGTATCCGTCTGTACCTTTATGCGCTTCTTCGCTGCATAATACATAACTGCCAGCTTCGGAAAAACCGTCAGATAGTCTTTTTCACACACCTTACAGCCTTTTCCTTCAATCGCTTTTTCTGAAATTTTTGCCTTCCACGAGTGTCCGAGTGAACATTTCCACCACACGCTCTGCATTGAGTGCCTTGATATTTTGTTTGGGGAAATATCTTTGTTCTTTTCGTAGTCCCATTCCGGAAGAAGATGTGCGTCCGTCGTTGCTAAATCATTATACCCTTCCATAACCGCCCGATCCGCACAGACAGGGCATACCGTTCCTTTTACACGGGCATAAACAACAGACTGCCATTCATACCCGCACTCTCTGCACTTCCACCAGACATTTCTGCGGGACTTTTCGTTTATCATATCAGGAGTAAAGGGCAGATTCCGGTCTGACCATTCCTGTGCAAGCTGAGGATGTGTCGTAGCGAAATCATTAAATCCTTTCAGCAGAAGTTGACCGCTGCAATAAGGACACCCACTTCCGCCTGAACGAGTGGAAATGAGCGTGTTCCATTCGTGACCTTTGCTGCACCGCCACCATACCTTCCGATTTGCAAAGACCGTAACCATATCAGGCTTTAGTGGGTAATTTCTCTCAGACCACTCAGAAGCGATTTGAGGGCGCTGTGAGGCAAGGTCATTAAATCCTACTAAGACTTTATTATGGGAGCAATACGGACAGCCTGTGCCGTTTAACGCCCTGCTCTTAACCGTTGCTGTCCATTCGTGACCATATTTATCCTGCCAAATCACTTTCTTGTGTGAGCCTGTCGTTACCATTGTCGGTTTCAGCGGATCATTCTTACTCGACCATTCATCAGCCAGCTCCGGCTTCAGCGTTGCCAGATCATTGATACCCTCTATCACTCTTGCGCCTGAGCAGATTGGGCAGTTTTCGCCGTTTGAACGAGCTTTAACACTTGTCTGCCATTCGTGACCGCAAGCGCCTTTCCACCAAACGACTTTGTTTGAGCCGTATGTAATTCTATCCGGTGTAAGCGGCAGGTTTTTATCCGACCATTCTGCAACAAGCTCAGGGTGTACCTCTGATAAAATATTGCTCATACTCAATCCTCTCCTTCCTCTGCGATTAGCTTCATTATATTGGGAAAGCGTAGATTGGTATAGTTTGCGACGAGGCGAGTAAAAACTATGAGAAAATACAGAAGCCCCTGAGAAGCTATACCTTCTCAGGGGCGGTGTGAAACTAAAAATTATGCGATTTTTTTGTTGCTGCACCGATTTTAGCACCGATTGGTGTAAAATTGGTGTATTTGTGTAAAATCCGAGGTTTTCGGAAAATGAAGTACATCTCGTTTTAGTAGAGCTTTGCGCCCGCCGGAATATGGTCATCTACCATCAGAAGATGGAGCTTTTCTTCGCCTTCTTCGTGGTGTACCGCACTGATCAGCATACCGCAGGAATCAATGCCCATCATCGGTCTTGGCGGAAGATTGGTAATAGCGATACAGGTCTTGCCGACAAGCTCCTCCGGCTCGTAATAGGCGTGAATACCGCTTAAAATCGTCCTATTTTCGCCTGTACCATCGTCTAAGGTGAACTTCAAAAGCTTCTTGGACTTCGGTACGGCTTCGCAGGCAAGCACCTTGACCGCCCGGAAATCGGACTTAGAGAAAGTCTCAAAATCTACGAAATCCTTGAACAAAGGCTCGATCTCTACTTTGGAGAAATCTATCTTTTCCGGCTCGGTTTTTGGCGCTTCGGACTCGGTTTTGTTTACACCATTTTCGTCCTTTACACCATTCAAGGGTTTCATTGTCGGGAACAGAATGACATCACGGATCGAGTTCATGCCGGTCAGCAGCATGACACAGCGGTCGATACCTATGCCGAGACCGCCCGTGGGAGGCATGCCGTACTCGAGAGCATTGATGAAATCGTCGTCCATCATGCCCGCCTCATCGTCGCCCTTGGCACGAAGCTCGACCTGCTTCTGGAAGCGCTGCTTCTGGTCGATGGGGTCGTTGAGCTCGGAGAAAGCATTGCCCATCTCACTACGGCAGATAAACAGCTCAAAGCGCTCGGTGAGCCTGTGGTCCTTGGGGCTGCGCTTTGCAAGCGGGGAAACATCAACAGGATGCATGGTGATGAAGGTCGGCTGGATGAGCTTTTCCTCGACGAGCTGGTCAAAGCTCTCGTACAGGGCGTGACCCCAAGTGGGCTCGACCTTATCCATGTCGACACCGGCAGCCTTTGCGGCTGCAACGGCTTCGGCATCGCCCTCGATAGTCATGAAGTCAACGCCGACATATTTCTTGACAGCCTCCGCCATGGTCAGACGCTGCCAGCCCGGGGTGAGGTCAATAGTCTCACCCTGCCAATTGCACTCATAGGTGCCGAGGATTGACATTGCTGCACCCGAGAGCAGGTCCTCAAAAAGATCCATCATGTCGTTGAAGTCGGCATAGGACTGATAAAGCTCAACGGTGGTAAACTCCGGATTGTGCTTGGTGTCCATGCCCTCGTTGCGGAAGATGCGGCCTATCTCATAAACACGCTCAATGCCGCCGACGATGAGGCGCTTGAGGTTGAGCTCCGTTGCAATGCGCAGGAACATGTCGATATCGAGGGTATTGTGATGGGTAATGAACGGTCTTGCGGTAGCACCGCCGGAGATGGTGTTGAGAACCGGTGTCTCGACCTCCATGAAGCCGCGGCCGTCAAGGAACGAGCGGACATAGCTTATAAACTTCGAGCGTATCTCGAAATTGCGGCGGCTCTCGTCGCTCATGATGAGGTCAACATAGCGCTGGCGGTATTTAAGCTCTGTATTGGTCATGCCGTGGAACTTCTCGGGCAGCGGACGCAGGCTCTTTGAAAGCAGCGTTACGCCCTTGACATGCACGGATATCTCCTCGGTCTTGGTCTTGAACACGAAGCCCGTCACACCGATGATATCGCCGATATCATATTTTCTGAAATCGGCAAATTCCTGCTCGGACACATCATCCTTGCGGATATACAGCTGGAGCTGGCCACGGTCATCCTTGATGTGGCAGAATATTGCCTTTCCCATGCCGCGCTTGGACATTATGCGGCCTGCTACCTGAACGGTCTTGCCGTCGAACGCATCGTAATCGGCCTTGATATCGGCAGAATATGCGCTTCGAACAAATTTGGTCTGCTCGAAGGGGTCTCTGCCCTCCTGCTGGAGAGCCGTAAGCTTATCACGGCGAACCTGCAGGATCTCGGAAAGCTCCTGTGCAGGTACCTCATTGGTCTTAATATCGCTCATATGTTTCCCTCAAATCAAGTATTTTCTACGGAAAGAATCTCAAAATGCAGCTCGCCTGCGGGGGCATCGACATTGATCTTATCGCCTGCGACATGGCCGTACAGGCCTCTGCCGAAGGGAGAGTCGTCAGACACTTTACCATCCATGGGGTTTGCTTCCTGCGAGCCGACAATGGTGTATGTTTCTTCATAGTCATCGTCAAGGTCACGGACCTTGACAACGCTGCCGAGAGTAACAGCGCCCTTGGCTGCGCCTGTATCGACCTTTTCAACGATCTCTGCATTTTCAAGCAAAACTTTTATCTCGGCTATCTTGGAGTAGAGCTTGCCCTGCTCGGTTTTTGCCTCATCATATTCGCTGTTCTCGGACAAATCGCCGAAGCTGCGTGCCTCTTTGATCTGCTCGGAAACTTCCTTTGCCTTGTCGGTCTCGAGGTACTGAAGCTCCTCTTTAAGAGCGTCATAACGCTCCTGACTCATTTTAAATCTGCTGTCGGTAGCCATAATGCGGTCTCCTTTATAATAAATTGCTTAATTTTTATCCCATCACCCGTCAGCCGAGTGCATTTATCGCCGTTTCAAGCTGTTTATCCGTCTTTTCATCGTCCTGCGCCACGGCTATATCGGGGGTCACGCCACCCGCTTCGGCGAGGTCGACTCTGTTGGGAGTGAGGTACTTGTGGGTTGAGATATGGACGGCACTTCCGTCGGAAAGCTCAAGCGTTATCTGGCTACGAGCCTTGCCGGTAGTCTGTTCGCCGACGACAGTCGCCCAGTTGTACTCCTGCAGGGCGGCTGCAAAAAACTCCGCCGCACTGTAAGAGTTGCCGTTAACGAGCACGATCATCTTGTTTTTAAGGCTGACCTTGTCCGAGGTCTGCACAGTTTCTTTTCCGCTCTTATCGACGCTGATGAACAAATCACCTTCGGGCAGAATGTAGTCGAGCAGATCGACAAGCTCGGTGAGCAGACCGCCGGGGTTATTACGGACATCAAAGATGAAAGAGGTCGCACCGGTCTGCAGAAGCTGCTCTATTGCCTTTTTTGTGTTTTCGCTGGAGCCTGCTTCAAAATTGCTTATCTTGATATAGCCGATGTTGCCATCAAGAAGCCTTGAGCTTACAGGGTTTTTGTAGATTATCTCGCAGGCAACGGTAACGGTTTTGGTGTCTCCGCTGCTTTCAAGGGTCATTGGAAAGTCCTTATTGACCTTCGAGCGGATGAGAAGGCTCACATCCTCAAGGGTCTTATCGGAAACATCCTCGCCGTCTATGGCGGTTATAATATCGCCGACGGCTATGCCTGCGTTTGCGGCGGGGCTTGACTCCTCAACGGAGAACACCTCAAACTCGCCGCTGCTGTTGACCTTCACGCTCACTCCGATGCCGGAGTATTCATTTGAGCTTGAAAGCTTGTACGCCTCGTACTCCTCGGCGCTCATGAAGTAGCTCCATTTATCGCCGATACTTTTTACCATTGCCGCCGCTGCGGCATTGTACAGCTCGTTATAATCGGCATCGCCGATGTAATTATCGTCTATGATTTTCTCAATCTCAACATAGCGTCTTGCATCGTCAAGATACTGCTTTGAGCCAAACCCGCCAATTGCGGCGACATAGGTCAAAACAGCAGTCACCACGGCGACTGCAAGACAAGCTATTATAAGGTGAGTCAGCTTGATTTTGTTGTCGAAGTTCGGCAGTTTCCCTTTTTTCAAGTTGCTTTCCCCTTTCCCGATATGTAGCACGATTGACTGGCAGTCTCAATGACTGCCAGTCAAGTCTATTTTATGAATATTCAGTCGGCGTATTCGCTTACCGAGCAAACATGGGTATTATGTGCAGGCAATTCATGCGTTTCATGAGCGCAAGCCAAGGTACCCGCAGCAAGGGGGAGCACACTTACCACAAGGCTCAACACCATTACCAAAGCGAGAATAAGCGCAAGAATTGATACAACGAATTTTCTGTTCATTTTATTCTCCTCAGACCTTGAGATAATTCCTGATAGCTATCGTACCGCCGAATGCGCCGACTATAACGCCGACAGCCATAAACACACCCAGCACGAACGGCCAAAGCTCCGTGAACGGAACGATCTGAATGAACGATATTGCAAGGCTTGAAGATATCTTTGACTCAAGAGCCGTATACAGTCCCCACTGCGCAAGGAATGCCAGTCCGCCGCCGACAATGCCGAGGATCAGGCCCTCAACAACAAACGGGCAGCGAATGAAGCTGTTTGATGCGCCGACCATCTTCATTATCGCTATCTCTTCCCTTCTGCCGAAGGTTGCAAGCTTGATGGTATTGGACATAATAAACAGGGACACGAAAACGAGGACGACTATGAGCGCAAGCGACACGACGCTGACGACATTCCGAACCGAGATGAACTTGTCGGCATAGTCGAGGGGGGCGTTTACCTTGACGATACCGTCAATTTCGCCGATGGCGGCCTGTGTCTGCGCCATTTTGCTCAGGTCAACAAGCTGAATGACAAAACGATGGCGGAACACTTCGTCGTCTATGCCTTCCATAAGGCTTTTATCGTACTTTTCCATAAACTCTTCCTTGGCTTCGGTGCGGCTCACAAACTCAACGCTTGCGACATTATCGATCGCCTCGATCTTGGTCTGGAGCTTTGCCGATGCATCCTGTGCGCTCATGGATTCGTCAACATAAGCGAGAATCTGATTCTGATTGCCTATGTCGTCGATTATGTTATTTACATTGATATCAAGAAGCGTGAAGCTGCCCATTACTATAAGGCAGGCAATGATTATCGTGACCGAGGCAAAGGACATAAAGCCATGCGTAAATATATTGCGGAAGCCCTCGCCTATCAAATATCCGTATCTATTCAACTTCATAACTGTAGTACCCATCCATTCCGTCACTGATCAGGTGGCCGCCGTCAATGGCGATGACACGCTTGGAGAATGCGTTGACCAGTTCCTTCTCGTGGGTTACCACCAGAATGGTAGTACCCATCTCGTTTATCTTCTCAAGCAGGAGCATCAGCTCAAGGCTACGCACAGGGTCGAGGTTGCCGGTAGGCTCATCAGCGATGATCATGGTAGGATTGTTGACAAGCGCCCTTGCAATGGCAACACGCTGCTGCTCGCCGCCGGAAAGCTCGGCAGGCAGGCGCTTTTCACGGCCGTCAAGACCGACGAGCTCCAAAACATGCGGCACTCTCGCCTTTATCTCCCTGTTCGACGCACCGACAACACGCATTGCAAATGCGACATTGTCATAGACCGTCATGTTCTCGATAAGACGGAAGTCCTGGAAGATAACGCCCAGCGTTCTGCGCATTTTTGGCATCTTGCGGCGCTTTATCTCGCCCATATTGAAACCGTTGACGATGACCTTTCCGTCGGACGGCCTGATCTCGCCGGTGAGCAGCTTGATTATCGTGGTCTTGCCGGAGCCGGACGGACCGACGAGGAAGGCAAACTCACCCTCATTGATGGTCAGGCTGAAATTATCCAGCGCAGCGACATCGCTGTTTTCATAGACCATCGTTACATTCTTCATTTGAACCATAGGTTTTCCTCCTGAGGTTTTGCTTGGCAGGCTGCCCTGCCGATTTTTCAGCGACCGTTATTGTTCACCGAGTCGAGATACTGCTTGACCATCATTGCGACCTTGAAGACTATCGCATGGTCAAACTCACGCAGATCGAGCCCCGTCAACTTCTTGATCTTCTCAAGACGGTACACGAGCGTATTGCGGTGGACATACAGCTTGCGTGATGTTTCGGATACATTCAGGTTGTTTTCAAAAAACTTATTAATGGTCTCAAGCGTATCCTCATCGAGAGTCTCAAGCGGGTTCTTCTTAAAGACCTCGTTCAGGAACATCTCGCAAAGAGTTGTAGGCAGCTGATATATGATTCGGCCGATGCCGAGGTTTTCGTAGCTGATGATAGTCTTTTCCGAGTCGAACACACGGCCGACATCAATGGCTATCTGCGCTTCCTTATATCGGTCGGCAAGCTCTCTTAAATGTCTCGCCGTTGTGCCGATGCCGATTATGCAGTTGATCTGAAGCTCTGCTTCAAGCGTTTTTTCAATGCTCTCGGCAATGGCCTTTACCTCACTGCTGTTGTCACCGTTGGGAAGCTCCTTGATGACGACCATGTCAGCTTCATTGACGCTAATTACAAAATCATGCTGTCTGTCGGTAAACATATTCTGCAGAACCTCAACGGCTGCGACATCGGTACGCTCGACCTGACGCACCAAAAGCAGTGCCCTCGGAACATCCGGCACAAAGTGCAGCTCCTTCGTTCTTACATAAACATCACCGGGCAGAATATTATCTGAAATAATGCTCTTCAAAAAGGCCGCCTTATTGTACTTTTCCTCGTAATTGGTCTTTGCCTCATTGAATGCAACGGCAGCCATCATGCAGCTGACCCTTGCGAGCTCATCGCAGCCTTCCACGAAGACCGCATAATCAAACTTAGCGGCATTAGAACCAAGAATTTTATAGGTGCGCTGATTGCTCACATAAACAGGCTCGGACGCATCGTAATTATAGCTCTGGAAGTCCTCAAGGCGTGAACCTATCATGGGAAGCTCGCTGCAGGTGATGACAAACCCCTGCTCGTCTATAACGCCGATGCATCTGTCGGTTGCTTCCTTTATCTGAATTATGACACTTTGAAAAATCCTGCTGGACATTGCTTTTCCTCCCCTGGCAGTATGGGTATTTTAACGATAGCTTCGCAATGATACTTCCAACATAATAATACTTTTTTGTGCGTTTTTCAATAGAAAAGTATGTGGAATTTGTGGACTTTTCAAAAAAAGCGATAATTCCGTTGCTATATTGCCCAAAAATCTGAGCAAAATTTGTCTATTTTCCCTTCATCACTCTGCACAATTCATCCGCCGTAAGTGGGCGGTAATCGCCGGGTTTCAGCCCCTCATCAAGCTCCAGACCACCTATACTAAGGCGTTTTAACTCAGTCACAGGCTTGCCTCTTGATGCAAGCATACGCTTGACCTGATGATACTTGCCCTCCATAACAGTCACAAGACAGCTTCCATCGGAGCAAAGCTCAAGTCCCGCCGGCAGGCACTGCGTACCGTCGGCGAGCGTAATGCCCTGCGCAAAGGCTGCTATGTCGTCGGCATTTATGGGTGATTGGGTATGTGCGTGATAAACCTTCATGATCTTTGACTTCGGAGAGATCACCCTGTGCGCAAAGTCGCCGTCGTCGGTTATTATAAGCAAGCCGGTAGTGTCCTTATCAAGTCTGCCAACGGGAAATAGGTCAAATTTTCTATGCTCCGGCGACAACAGATCAAGTACGGTTCTCTGTCGGCCATCATCTGTTGCCGACAGCACTCCGGCAGGCTTATTCAGCATAAAGTACCTATACTTTTCATATTTTAGAACAACGCCGTCAATCGAGACAACTGCTTGCGCAGGGTCTATCTTCGCTTCGGGTGCTGCTGCAACGGCACCGTTTACGGATATTCTGCCCGCTTTAATCATCTGCTTGATTTCCCTGCGTGAAGCTGCACCGCAGTCGGAAATATATTTGTCAAGTCTCATAAATGGCATAAAATCACCTTTGCGATTATAACATAAAGTATAATAAATTTGAATACAAAAAGGCTATAATATAAGTATGTTTACAAAATATTTAAGACTAACAAAGAAAAACGCAGTAATAATTATTATCATAATTGCAGCACTTATGATGGCCGCCGTTATCCTCCGTTCATCTCCGGGCTGCAGCTTCGGCGTATCCGAGCTTATAAATGTTACAAACACCGAGGGACGGATAAAGTATTTGAAACAGCTTGGTTGGGATGCAAGCGCTTCAACCGAGGAATCAAAAACCGTCCTAATACCAAAGGAGTTTGACGGCATTTTATTAAGCTACTCCAAGCTTCAGACTGATCAAGGATACGATTTTGCCTCGTTCGGAGGGTTAGAATGCACACAATATACCTACGAGATTACAAACTATCCACATATCGACGGCGCTGTCTACGCAACACTATATGTCAAAGGCGGCCGAGTCATCGGCGGCGATATTCACTCCGCCAGCATCGACGGCTTCATGCATACATTAAAATGAAAAGATATACGCCCTGTAAGCAGCGCTTACAGGGCGTATATCTTGAGTTGAGGTATTTAATAAAAGGAGAATTACAAATCGATTTAAGCCTTCAGGCCGAGCATTCTTGCTTCCTCAATAAGGGAGCCTACAAACGCTGCGCCGCTGACGATGGCTGCAACGCCAAACACAATGTGAGCGGTAACGGTTGCTGCCTCACCCATGAAGCATGCAAACACTGCTGCTGCAATGATGCATACGATTGCAAGTTGTACAAAAAAGCTCTTTTTCATTTCAATTTCCTCCGTTCAAAATGTCCTATATAACTAACATCTAATTGACTTAGTAAGTCAGGCGGTGAAGCCGAACTGCTTTGCATCTGCGGTCAGTGTGACTACAAACACAACGCTGCTGACGAGAGCTGCCAGACCAAACACGAGGTGTGCGACCGGAGTTGCTGCCATGCCCATGAAGCACGCGAAAACTGCTGCTGCGAAGAAGCACACAATTGCAAGTTCAGAAAGAATGTTTTTCATTTCAATTACCTCCGTCAAGATGTTTCATATTCATTTCATTTTCACTTGTTTGTTTTCCCTTTGTGACTATAATATAGCACCGAGTTTGTTAAATGTCAAACAAGATATTGTGAAGTTTGTTTTAAGCATTACTTAACGCTAATGCGCATTAAAATATGCGAAAAGCACGGTAACTCAACGGTTTCCGTGCTTTTTTGATTATTTCATTGTATATTTGAAAAAAGTCGTTAAGCTGCCCCGGCTGCTGATCATCTCAGGCTCGTCATTTTTTTGCGATATAACACAAAAGGCCGGTACAGCCTTCGAGGACATCCTTCCATGTTGCTTCAAAGTCTCGTGTGTACCATGGGTCGGCGACGCTGCCGGGTCTTGCGGAGTAGTCCATGAGCAGGCTGAGCTTGCCCTCGGGGTCACCATGGAACAATCTGCGCAGGTTATACATATTCTCCTCGTCCATGCCGATGATTAGGTCATACTTATCATAATCTGCCCGCCTCACCTGCCGTGCGGTCTTGCCATCGCAGGCTATGCCGTGTTCTTGCAGCTTGCGTCTTGCGGGCGGATACACGGGGTTTCCAATCTCCTCCGTGCTTGTCGCCGCAGATTCTATCAAAAACTCGTCTGATAGCCCCGCCTTTGCAGCTATATCCTTCATCACAAACTCAGCCATCGGACTTCTGCAGATGTTGCCGTGGCAGACGAATAAGATTTTTGTCATAGTGTCTCCGTTTTCCGAAATTACGCTTCCATATATTTGTGAAGCTCGGCGACCGAGCTGTCCTTGCTTTCGTAGTGGCAGCAATTCGGGGAGCTTCTTTTTGTCGTAGCTTATGATGCAGTCGGGCAGGACATGTACGGTGTAACCGTTTTTCGTCATGTTATAGCAGGTCAATTACGACCAATGTGCTGTTTTTCATGCTTTTCCCCAATTCCCGCTTCCGCAGGCTCAGTATAGCATTATAAAAATTTTTTAGCAAGCAATTAAAATTTAAGAAACGGAGTTTTCGCCGTTAAATACCGACGACGGAGTCTATCGGCAGGGACATCACGATGCCCTGTGCATCGCTGTGCATACCGCAGCTTTCGCCGATGCACTGCATGAGCGTCAGCTTGTTTGCCGAATCGGTCAGTATCAGAACTATCTCCTTTTCGTCCTGTGCGCTCAAGCCCCAAAAGCTTGTCACATCCTCGCTGCCGATGCGGCGGCTGTGGATAACGGTGCCACCTTTTACGCCTGCGCTGCGAACGGTCTCCATCACATCACCGCTGAAGCCACGGTTCACTATCGCCGCAACAAGGGAGTATTTTGTTTCAGACATTGTGTTTTCTTCCTTTCCTTCGATATTCAGCAGCTCCTTCCCCGTGTTGCGGGCAAGGATGCGCAAGATCAGATTGTTTGCTCCGTTCAGCGGTACAGTAAATGCAATGCCGCTGTTTGCGGTGTTCAGCCGCAGCTCCGAGCGCAGCTTTTCCAGCAGAACGCCGGACAGGTCCCTCGGCACCATGCTGATCAGGACGCTTTTATCGATGCTTCCGAGGCCGAGCATATCCATTATCTCGCTGGAGGCAGTGCCTTCGGCGCTGAAGCGATATTGCAGCGGCAGCGCACCCTTTTTGAACATCTCCGCCGCCCGCTCTGCGAGCTTTGGCGCGGTTATGACCGCAAGCAGCTGAAATGATGCTTTTTTCTCATATTCCATTTTACTCAACCTCCTCAAGGTCAACGATAGCATCGCAGTCATCGGCGATCTGCGCCCTTTCCATCGATGCTCTCTTTCCTGTTTTCAGCTTATACACAACGCCCATAAGCTGAATGGCGATAAGCGGCGTAAGTGCGACAAGTGCGACAACGCCGAATGCATCGGTCATAAGATTTCCTCCCACTGCCTCGCAGGCGCCTATGCTCAGCGGCAGCAGGAATGTCGAGGTCATAGGGCCGCTGGCAACTCCGCCGGAGTCGAATGCAATGCCGATAAAAATATCGGGAACAAAGCAGGAAAGAAGCAGTGCTATGATATACCCCGGGATAACGAACCACTGGATAGGAATACCGGCGAGGACACGCAGCATTGCAAGCCCCACGCTGACGGCAACGCCTATCGACATGCAGCGGTTCATCATTTTTACGGATATAGCACCGTTGGTCACGGTCTCGACCTGATGGTTCAGAACCTGTATCGCCGGCTCGGCCTTGACAATGTAATAGCCTATCAGCATGCCGATTGGAATGAGCGCCCAATGGAAGGACACGCCTGCCAGCTCCTTACCGAGGTAAGCGCCGACCGATGTAAAACCGACATTGACTCCGCAGAGAAACAGCACAAGTCCGATGTATGTATACGCAAAGCCGACGGCAATACGCTTTATCTGCCGTTTATGATAGCGGCGGGTCATGAGCTGGAAAATCAAAAACACCGCATTGATAGGCAGCAGCGATATAAGAACTTCCTTGGCGTACAGCGGCAGTCCCTTTGCAAACACACGGGCAACATCCTGCGTGGTAACGACCGTCGCCACATCGGTGAGTGCGAACGCAGCCTCGGTCGGCTTATAAAAGCAGCCGAGTATCAAAACGGCAAGGATAGGGCCGATGCTGGATATTGCGACCAGACCGAAGCTGTCACTGGCTGCATTTTTATCGCTTCTGACAGAGGCAAGCCCGACACCGACCGCCATAATAAACGGTACGGTCATGGGCCCTGTGGTAACGCCGCCGGAGTCAAATGCCACGGCCAAAAACTCCTTTGGCACAAACAGCGACACAAGGATGAGTACGGCGTAGCAGATGATAAGAAGTCTTGACAAGCCGATCTTATAGCGGATGCGAATGATCGCCAAAGCAAGGAACAGTCCGACACCGACGGCCACCGTCAGGATAAGCACGGTGTTCGGGACAGATGGCACCTGACCGGCGAGAACCTGCAGGTCGGGCTCTGACACGGTTATGATGACTCCCATGATAAAACCCGTCAGCAAGACAGTCAGCAGCATTTTCATCTTCGATATCTGCACGCCGACGCCTTCTCCGATAGGTGTCATTGCCATCTCGGCGCCGAGCTGGAAAAAGCCCATTCCGACTATCAGCATGGCAGCTCCCGTGAGGAACATGACGATGCTGCCAAGCTCCATGGGGACAAGAAAAACACTGATTATCAGAACGATCACAGTGATCGGAATGACTGCGGAGAGTGACTCGTTGATTTTTTCCTTAAGTTTTAAATTCAATAATGTGCTCTCCTTTTAATTTATTCGCGTGGCTATGTCCGGTACGAGGCCATGACCTCCTTAAACAGCTCCTGTGTTGACGGAGGTGTGTATGTAATCGCATTGGCTCCGGCATCGATGGTCTCTTTTATGCTTTCGTTGGTGTTGCCGCCTGATGCTATGAGCGGTACATCGGGAAACTCCGAGCGAATTTTCCGCACTAACTGCGGAGTGTTTTTCCCGCTGGCGACATTCAATATTGCCGCACCGTGTTTGAGCCTGCTTGCGATGTCCGTCTCCTTGCTCGTGACTGTTATGATAACCGGGATATCAACGGCATTGCTCACGGCAAGAAGGTTTAAGTCTGATATCGGTGCATTAAGCACAACGCCCATAGCGCCCTGCGCCTCCACATCCTTGGCTAAGGCTACGGTCCGCAAGCCCTTGGTCACCCCACCGCCTACGCCGCAGAACACGGGGATATACGACGAGCGGATGATAGCGTCGCTGATCGCCTGCTGCGGGGTGAAGGGATAGACCGCAAACACAGCATCGGCATCGCAGTTTCGGATGATGGCAAGATCCGTTGTAAAGACGAAGCTTTTTATTCTTCGTCCGTTGATGATTATCCCGCTGGCTTGGAAGACTGTCTCGGGAATTTTCAGAATATGCTGCCGCAAGCGGCCGTCAATGCGGGGTATCTGCTCGTTTTTGTTCTCATCCATACCGTGTCTCCCCTATTACCAGTCAGAGTTTCTGCGGACAAATGCGGCAATGATGCTTTCGATGCCGAATAAAATCAGGAAAATCGCCGTCATATAGCATATTGCCTTGAGCGTCACAAAGGACATCGTCGGGCTGAATATCATCACGAAGCCGAGCACGAGACCGAGGATGTTCAGTGTCAGCGAAAAGTAGTAATAAAACCGATCGCCTATCATGCGGATGAGGTTCATCCTGGTCAGTCCCGAGATGCAGTGGGCAATAAACCATATCGGGAGAAGGATAGTCAGCGCCCATTTGCCGATATTGGGGTCGGCGACCAGCATAACGCCGCACATTACGCTCAAAATTCCGGCGATAAGCGACAGCGTCGGCCCAAAGCCGGTAAAGCGGGCAAGCCGGACATAGACGACAATGTCCTCAACGCCTATAACAATGGCGATAATGCCATAGACTACGACCGCTCCGGTCAACATGCTTTCCGGGCGGGCAAAGGCGAAGATGCCAAGCAGTACAAGAAGCACACCGACTAAAAGTTCGCTCCAACCGAAGCCGTTTTCCCGTTTCATACCGCATCCACATCCTTTCCGTTCAGAATAGACATAAATTCACTGCCGGTGATAGTCTCCTTCTCGTAGAGATAGCCTGCAAGCTCATCGAGCTTGCTGCGATTATCGGCAAGCAATTTGCGAGCCTTTTCATGCTGCTTTTTAACGGTCTCGACGACCTTTTTGTCAATTTCCTTCTGCGTATCGGCAGAGCAGGCAAGCGAAGTGTCGCCGCCAAGGTACTGATTTGTGACGGTCTCCATGGCGACCATGTCAAACTCATCGGTCATACCGTAGCGTGTTATCATCGCACGGGCAAGCTTCGTGGCCTGCTCAATGTCGTTCGATGCGCCGGTGGTTATCTGCCCGAACACTATCTCCTCCGCCGCACGGCCGCCCGTCAGCGTGGCTATCTTGTTTTCAAGCTCCTCCTTTGTCATCAAGACCTTGTCGTTTTGCTCGACCTGCATGGTGTAGCCCAATGCGCCGGAGGTGCGGGGGATTATGGTTATCTTCTGCACCGGTGCGGAAGCCGTCTGCAAGGCGGCGACCAGTGCATGGCCTATCTCGTGGTAGGCAACGACCTTCTTTTCGCTGTCGGTCATGATGGCGTTTTTCTTCTGATAGCCGGCGATGACGACCTCGATGCTCTCCTCAAGATCGGCCTGCTGCACAACGGTGCGTCCGCTGCGCACGGCACGGAGAGCAGCCTCATTTATGATGTTTGCAAGCTCTGCGCCCGAGGTGCCGGAGGCCATGCGGGCGATGGTGTGGAAGTCCACATCGTCTCCTACCTTTATTTTCTTTGCATGCACCTTGAGGATGGCTTCACGACCTGCAAGGTCTGGAAGCTCCACAGGGACACGGCGGTCAAAGCGGCCGGGGCGGGTCAATGCGGGGTCAAGCGACTCGGGACGGTTCGTTGCCGCCAGAATGATGACACCGTTGTTGCCTTCAAAGCCGTCCATCTCGGTCAGCAGCTGGTTTAGCGTCTGCTCACGCTCGTCGTTTCCGCCGAGCTGACCGTCACGCTTTTTGCCGATGGCGTCTATCTCGTCGATGAAAACGATACAGGGTGCTTTCTCCTTGGCCTGCCTGAACAGGTCGCGCACCTTAGATGCGCCCATGCCGACGAACATTTCTACAAATTCCGAGCCGGACATGGAGAAAAATGGCACCTCTGCCTCGCCGGCAACAGCCTTTGCCAGCATGGTCTTGCCCGTTCCCGGAGGGCCTACAAGCAGCACACCCTTTGGCATCGATGCACCGACATCGGAATATTTTTGGGGATTATGCAGGTAATCGACTATCTCTGCGAGATTTTCCTTAGCCTCGTCCTCACCGGCGACATCGGAAAATCGGATGCCGTCCGTGGACGGGACATAGACCTTGGCGTTGCTCTTGCCCATGCCGAATGCCATGGCATTCGGTCCGCCCGCCTGCGACATCATCTTCTTTGCCATATACTGCCCCAGTGCTATGAATATCACGATCGGCAGAATGACGGTCAGAAGAAAGCTCGTCAGCGGCGACATTCCCTTTTCAATGTTGCGGGTAAAGGTCGCTCCCGAGGCGTAAAGGCGCTCTGTCAGGGTCGGATCGTTCATTTCGCCGGTTTTGTAGACTTGCGTTTCGTCCTTATCGGTGAACACGATCTCGGAATCGGTGACCTCAACACTGCCGATGTTCTTCTCCTCGATCATCTTCATGAAGGTACCGTAGTCGACCTCCTTCACTCTGGCATTTACCAGCAGCGGCGAGACGATGACATTGAACACCAGTATGACCAGCAAGGCGATTGTATAATAATAGATAAGCGGTTTTTTCGGAGACTTGACTTCTTTCATGCTTACTAAACTCCTTTTCCATTTTATAATGATGAAAGTATACCTTCCGTTTCTAAACTGAAAAGAAACTCCTGCGGAAAACGGCGTAAAATGGGACAATTTTTACGCCATTGACACACAGGGTGTGAGCCTGTAAAATTTATATGGATATAAGTTTATTTTCAGTTAATTTTGCGGCATTATCATGCGGTAAGAGTAATTAGCCGAGGAGGATTTTTATGTTTCACATTCTCGTTGTTGATGACGATAAGCATACAAGGATGCTGCTGCGTGCCGTTTTGGAGAACGCCAACTACACCGTGACAACGGCGACTAACGGTGAGGAGGCGCTGGGGTCGCTGGACAGAGAGCACATTGACCTTGTCGTTCTGGACATTATGATGCCGAAAATGGACGGATACGAGTTTACTCGGATAGTGCGGGAGACGGACAGTGCACTGCCGATTTTGATGGTCACGGCAAAGCACCTGCCCTCGGACGAGAAAAAGGGCTTTCTCGTGGGGACGGATGACTATATCACGAAGCCCATCGACGAGGAAAAGCTGCTTTTGCGTATCAGGGCTCTGCTTCGGCGTGCGCAGATAGTCAATGAGCACAAGATAACCGTCGGCGATGTCGTTTTGGACTACAACTCATTCACGGTCACAAAAAACGGCGAGACACAGGAGCTGCCGCAAAAGGAGTTCCTGCTTTTGTACAAGCTCCTCTCCTACCCCGGACAGATCTTCACCCGTATTCAGCTGATGGACGAGATATGGGGTACCGACAGCGAGACCGGCTGGGAGACCGTCACCGTCCATGTCGGGCGCTTGCGCAAACGCTTTGAGGGCTGGGACGAGTTTGAGATAGTTGCCGTTCGGGGGCTCGGTTACAAGGCGGTGAAAAAGATATGAATAAAAAGGAGCGCACAGGACGGGTCGCTCTGGCGCTGCTGATATCGGGGATAATTTTTGCGGCAAGCATCTTGATCATGCTGCTCACCATCGGTGTCGTTTACGGGCTGGTGCGGCTCGGAGTGATCGAGACCGTCGGAGAGCAGGTCGGTTTGCCGGAGGTTTTGCGGTTTTTCTTTTATATCAGTCTCGTTATCGGTTTTCTCCTTGCGTATTTTATCGGCAAAATTGCCATCAAGCCGTTTAAGCGTCTTATCGATGAGCTTGACAGGCTTGCAAGCGGCGATTTCAAGGCGAGGCTGCATTTCGGCAGGCTCATCGCCGAGCATCCCACCTTTAAGCAGGTTGAAAACAGCTTCAATCGTGCGGCCGAGGAACTGGAGCACACCGAAATGCTGCGCAGCGATTTTATAAACAACTTCTCGCACGAGTTTAAAACGCCCATAGTCTCAATCGCCGGCTTTGCAAAGCTTCTGCGCCGAGGAAAGCTCACGGATGAGCAAAAAGAGGAGTACCTTGAGGTCATCGAGGAGGAGTCGCTGCGGCTCTCCGCCATGGCGAACAATGTGCTGAGCTTGACCCGAGTGGAAAATCAGACTATCCTAACAGAGGTCACGAGGTTTAATCTGTCCGAGCAAATTCGTGGAGCCGTATTGCTGCTTGCGGAAAAATGGACGCCCAAAAGTCTTAACATGGACATGCAGTTTGATGAGCACATGATATGCGCAAATGAGGAGCTCTTAAAGCAGGTGTGGATAAATCTGCTGGATAATGCAATAAAGTTTTCAGAGCCCTGCGGCACGGTGTCGGTCGATATCTCCGAGGCGGGCGACCGTCTCTCTATAAGCATTTCAAACCAAGGCAGGGATATTCCGAAGGATCGCATCGCACATATCTTCAACAAGTTTTATCAGGCCGACGAGTCGCATTCGTCGGCAGGAAACGGCATCGGCCTTGCCATCGTGAAAAAGGTGTGTGAGCTTCATGGCGGCACGGTATCTGCAAAAAGCGAAAACGGCACAACGGTATTTACAGTAGTGCTGCCCAAGCAGCAGGAGGGGTAAGAGCGAGAGATCTCAATTATTCATTATTCATCAGCGAAGCGACTTCATCATTAATTATTCATTGAAAAATCCTGCTTGATGAATGATGAATATTGAATATTTAAAAATGAATAATACAAACGAAAAATCCTGTCGGAAGTACGACAGGATTTTTCGCTTGGCGGAGAGTGAGGGATATCGCTTTTGCTGCGCAAAATCGAGTGTCCTTGCAGCACAGCTGTTTCGGACCTTGTACCTAAAAACATGCCGCCGGCATGTTTTCTTAACGGCACAAACCCGCTCCGGGTTCGAATCCCTCAGATATAAAACTCCCCCACCGTGGTGGGGGAGTTTTTGGCGGAGAGTGAGGGATTCGAACCCTCGTGGGCGTGAGCCCAAACGGTTTTCAAGACCGCCTCGTTATGACCACTTCGATAACTCTCCATATCAAAAAAGTACCCTAATGGGTACTTTTTTGGCGCAGAAGGAGGGATTTGAACCCTCGCGCGCTTTTTACACGCCTACTCCCTTAGCAGGGGAGCCCCTTCGGCCTCTTGGGTACTTCTGCACGACGCCGCTGAAATATAATAGCATAGCCCAACGACATTGTCAAGAATTTTCACAGCAAATGCGCACTTGACAAATTGAAAACCTGCTGTAAAGTATTAATATGAACATTATATACTACGACAACAACATCATTGTTTGCATCAAGCCCGCCGGAGTTATCTCCACCGATGAGGAGGGCGGCATGCCTCAGCTCCTGCGTGAGGCGCTCGGCGATGAAAACGCCGATATCCGTGCGGTACACAGGCTTGACCAAGTCGTCAGCGGCCTCATGGTCTACGCTCAGAGCAATGCCGCCGCATCCGAGCTTTCCCGGCAGATACGCTGCGGTGAGTTCCACAAGTCATACCTTGCCGTCGTCCACGGTGTCCCCGAGGAGCGCAAGGGCAGATTTGAGGACATTTTGCTGCGCTCAAAGGAAAAGCGCAAGACCTTCGTCATCAACAAGCCCGCCCGTGGTGCGCAGAATGCCATTCTTGACTATGAGCTTCTCGGCTCGAACGGCGAGCGTTCACTGGTCGCAATTGAGCTAATCACAGGCCGTACGCATCAGATACGGGCGCAGTTTTCACACAGGCGGCTTCCCCTGCTCGGCGACCGCAAATACGGTGCCGGTGAGGATAACTGCCGCATTGCGCTATGGTCGTACTCGTTGAGCTTTCTCAATCCCGAGTCCGGCAAGCGTATGAATTTCCGTGTCAAGCCACCCAGAGAATACCCGTGGTCGGACTTTGGCACTTCCCTATTTCCGAAGTAACTAAGAGAGAGCCTTTCGGCTCTCTCTTTTTGCGTGTCATTTGACTAAAACGGAGACGGAATTGCTGAAACCAGATGCATAGCTCGTGCCGTTTACAACATTGACAGCCTTGACTTTGTAGTAATAAGTCTTGCCTGCATCTACGCTTTTATTTGTATAAGCCGTCTTAGTGGTGGAATCGTAATACTTAAACTCCTTACCGTCGGTGCTGCGGTACACCCAGTACTTCGTTGCACCGTTAACTGCGTTCCAGCTGAGGGACGGAGTACCCTCGGGTGCGGAAGTTTTAAGGGTAGGTGCAGCGGCTCTGACGGTCATGCTCTTTGCGCTGCTGAATGCAGAGGCATAGCTCGTTCCGTTATCAACAACGACCGCCTTGACCTTGTAGTAATACCTTGTGCCTACAGTGGTGCTGTTGTTGGTGTAAGTGGTCTTGGTGGTGCTGTCATAGTACTTGAAGTTCTTACCGTCGGTGCTGCGGTATATCCAATACTTTGTTGCGCCACTAACTGCGTTCCAACTGAGCTTGGGTTTGCCGTTTGCCGAGGTGATGCTGACATTCGGTGTTGCCGGTGTGCAGACGAGGCTCTTTGCGTAGCTGTAAGAAGATGCAACACTCTTGCCGTTTACGACTGTGACCGCTTTCACCTTGTAGTAATACTTAGTGCCGGAGGCTGCGCCGGAGTTAGTGTAGCTTGTTTTTGTGGTGCTGTCGTAGTACTTGAAGTTCTTACCGTCGGTGCTGCGGTATATCCAATACTTAGTTGCGCCGCTGACTGCTTTCCAGCTCAGCTTGGGCTTGCCGTTTACTCTGCTTATGCTGAGGCTGGGTGCTGCAGGCGTGCACTTAATGCTCTTGACAGCGCTGTAATCGGTGGTCGTCCCGCTCGAATCAACAGCCTTGATTTTATAATAATAGGTCGTGCCGATGTTCGTGCTGTTATTGGTATAGCCGGTGCTCTTTGTGCTGTCATAGTACTTGAAGTTCTTGCCGTCGGTGCTGCGGTATATCCAGTACTTCGCTGCGCCGGGAACTGCATTCCAGCTAAGCTTGGGATGACCTGCCGAGGTGGTTATCTTGAGCGCCGGAACAGGGTTGAGACCAACGGCGACAAAGGATGTCGATACGGCAAGCGGCTGGCTTTCTTCATCATAACCCTGTCCTTCAAATGTAATGCTGGCTGTTTTCCCGTTACGATAGGTGACATTCACCGTCACATACATAGCAAACTGATATTCCACAGGAATGATCTGATAATTATAAAGGGCATAGTAATAGTCGGATTCAAATGTCGTGCCGAAGCTCTTTCGAGCATCAGCAATATCGCTGCTTGTCAGGTCGGGCATGGCTTTGAGCATGGTCGCCTCCTGATCCTTTGCAACATACATGCCGACGACATCTTCGTTGCTGTCAAGCTTGGCAATGTACCAGAAGTACTCGCCTACGCCCTTTAGCGTTCCGGGGGTGAAGTCAGCAACTTTGTCGCCGATACCGTAGGTAGAAGGCATATTGGTGTACTTGACCGTGCTGATGGTATGAGCATCGTCATATCTGCCAACTCCAAAATTAAGCTGTATACGAACGCCTTTGTCCTTGAGCTGCTCAATTTTCATATCTCCCGCTGTCTCACCAAGCAAGTCGCCGTTAAGCCAATACAATGTATTATTATTGAACTCGTACCGGTCAGTAGGATACATAGTAATAAACAACCTGTATCTGCGGGCACTGCATGTGTAGTTAGGCTCGGTTATAGGCTCATACGCTCCGGTATAGTCGTTAAAGCCATGCCATTCAATTTTCGGAGCTTTTTCACCCTCAGCAACAATTGCAGCTGCCGGAGAAGCCGTAATGCTGAAATCGTAGTCAAGCTTTTGCCCAAGCCTAGGGTATGCTAGATCTTTAAAATAGATGTCATAGACTCTTTCTACACTCATTACCGACGGGGTCTGCTCGGTCGCTGCCGTATCTGCGAGGGCGGCTGCGGGAAGCAGCGAGATAGCCATGCAGATGACCAGCAGCCATGCAATTAGTTTCTTTTTCATTTTCTCCTCCTGTGTTTTATTATCTTGCGCAAGTTGTCATCTTACTTGCCTTTTCACTTTATACATGTCCGCAATGTGCGGTTTGGGGACACAAAAACCGAAATTTTTTTAAAAAATTATTTTGCCTTTACCGAAACCGTGTTGCTGTAGGCCGAGGCGATGTTTTTGCCGTTTACGACCTTGACGGATTTAACCCTGTAATAATACTTAGTGTTCTTCTTTGCGCCGGTGTTGGTATAGTTAGTTCGGGTGGTGCTGTCCCAATAGCTGAAATTTATGCCATCGGTCGAACGGTATATCCAATACTTTGTTGCGCCTGAAACTGCGTTCCAGCTTATTTTCGGTTTGCCGTTTGATGTAGTTATCTTTGCACTCGGTGCGGCTGTGGAAGCAAGCAGGCTCTTTGCACCGCTGTACGCCGAGGCGACATTCTGCCCGTTCACGACGGCAACGGCTTTGACCTTGTAATAGTATGTCGTGCCGACGGCCGTACTCTTGTTGAGATAACTCGTTTTCGTTGTCGTGTCATAGTATTTGTAATTGACGCCGTCGGTCGAGCGGTATATCCAATACTTCGATGCACCGTCAACTGCGCTCCATTTGAGCTGCGGCTTGCCGCCGGTGCGGTAGACACTAACGCTCGGAGCGGCGGGCGTACATTTCATGCTGACGGCGCTGCTCTCGTCGGAGGCGTTGCTGCCGCCGGCGCAGGGCGTGACAGCCTTGAGCTTATAGTAATATGTCGTGCCGATGCTTGAGCTCAGATTGGTATAGCTGGTTTTTACGGTCGAATCGTAGTATTTATAATTGACCCCATCGGTCGAGCGGTACAGCCAATACTTTGATGCACCGTCAACTGCGCTCCATTTGAGCTTGGGATGACCTGCCGAGGAGGTTATCGAAAGCGTAGGCGCTGCGAGCCGGAGCATCGGGAGTATCTCGGTATCGGTCTCACCGCAAATCGAGCAGGTGTATGTCTTAATTCCGTTAGAGGCATAGGTTGGCTGCACCGTCACGGTGCCGGTGTCATAATTGTGGCCGAGAGGCGGAAGGTTTTCATCATAGCTTATGCCGCATCGTGTGCACTCGTGGATGCGGAGTCTTGAAAGCATACAGTCACCGGCTCGAGGGCCGTCATCGTTCACATAGCCATGATAATGACCGTTGCCGTCACGGTACTGCATCGTACCGGTTTTATAATCGTGACCAAGTGCAGGGAGCTTTTTAGGCTCTGTAAGCACCGTGCCGCAGACTGAGCAGCGGCTGCCCTCTGAAAGGCCGTCTGCCGTGCAGGTCGCTTCGACCGCCGGTATTGGCTCCGCCGTGTGCTTGCTGGTTGGCTGCGTGGTGTTGTCCTTATAGCTGCTTCCGCAGGCGCAGCTATGCAGCGTGTAGCCCTCGTCGACGCATGTAGGGGCAACAACCGTGCTCTCGACATAGCTGTGCTCGGTGACCCGGACGACGACCGTTCCGACAAGCTCGCCGGTGGTGCCGTTACTCAGGCTCAGCTCGGTCGAGCCGATTTTATTTGCCTTCACCTCAGCCCAATAGTTGGCCTTGACGACACTGCCGAAGCTCAGCTTCGAGCTGCCTGTTCTGACAACAGTCAACACGCCGGTATCGGAGCTTTTCCACACGGGTGCAGCAAGCTCTCTGTCAAGTGTGATGCCGTATTTTGAGGTATTGTCGATGTGGATAACATTATCGTCCGTTTCATCGGCAAACGCAGCGACGGAAAGCGTCGTCATGAGCATGATAGCGGCAAGCAGTAGGCTTAATAGTCTCTTTTTCATAGTGCACCTCTCGGTTTTTTCTTAAGATTATGATACCGTAAGCACGAAGAATACACAACAAAAAGTTTTGTGACTTTGTTTATGCGCAAAAAAGAGAGAGCCTTTCGGCTCTCTCTTTTTGCGTGTTATTTGACTAAAACGGAGACGGAATTGCTAAAACCAGATGCATAGCTCGTGCCGTTTACAACATTGACAGCCTTGACTTTGTAGTAATAAGTCTTGCCTGCATCTACGCTTTTATTTGTATAAGCCGTCTTAGTGGTGGAATCGTAATACTTAAACTCCTTACCGTCGGTGCTGCGGTACACCCAGTACTTCGTTGCACCGTTAACTGCGTTCCAGCTGAGGGACGGAGTACCCTCGGGTGCGGAAGTTTTAAGGGTAGGTGCAGCGGCTCTGACGGTCATGCTCTTTGCGCTGCTGAATGCAGAGGCATAGCTCGTTCCGTTATCAACAACGACCGCCTTGACCTTGTAGTAATACCTTGTGCCTACAGTGGTGCTGTTGTTGGTGTAAGTGGTCTTGGTGGTGCTGTCATAGTACTTGAAGTTCTTACCGTCGGTGCTGCGGTATATCCAATACTTTGTTGCGCCACTAACTGCGTTCCAGCTGAGCTTGGGCTTGCCGTTTGCCGAGGTGATGCTGACATTCGGTGTTGCCGGTGTGCAGACCAAGCTTTTTGCATAGCTGTAAGAAGATGCAACACTCTTGCCGTTTACGACTGTGACTGCTTTCACCTTGTAGTAATACTTAGTGCCGGAGGCTGCGCCGGAGTTGGTGTAGCTTGTTTTTGTGGTGCTGTCGTAGTACTTGAAGTTCTTACCGTCGGTGCTGCGGTATATCCAATATTTCGTTGCGCCGCTGACTGCCTTCCAGCTCAGCTTGGGCTTGCCGTTTACTCTGCTTATGCTGAGGCTGGGTGCTGCAGGCATGCACTTAATGCTCTTCACAACGCTGTATGCGGAGTTGCCGTAGGAGGACTTGCCGCAGATAGCCTTGACTTTGTAGTAATAGGTCGTGCCGGCAACAGCGGAAGAGTTGGTGTAGCTGGTGGAGGTCGTGGTGTACATCTTGGTGTAGGTGCCGTTTTTGCTGGTCGCACGGTAGACCTCGTACTTTGCTGCGCCGTCAACTGCGTTCCATTTGAGCGAGGGCTTGCCGGACGATGCATTCGTGGTTATGCTCACCACGGGTCTTGCGCAGTCGCAGGTGATGGACTTGATGGCGCTCTGAGAAGCCATATGCTTATTTAGGTCAAGCGCATATACAAAGTAGTAGTAGGTTTTTCCGACTTTCGCTTTTGTGTCAACAAATTTTGTGCCATCCACTGTTGCCCACTCAAAGTAATCACCGTCTTTATAGTTTGCTCTGTAAACGACATAACCAATGGCATTATCATCTTCGCCCCACTTCAAAACAGGCTTACCTGTTGCGGCATCAGTTGTAATGCTCAGGCTGGGCACTTTAGGCGTCGGTACATCATAGGCTACCCATGTTATCTTGCCACCATAGTTGCCACGCTGTCCTACCCATGTATTGTTTCCTTTCGGGTAATATGCGGTAAATGTGCAGTTGTTGAAGCAGCTATCACGGAAGGACGGCACATCACCCAAGAAATAAATCTCTTTTAAGTTTGTGCAGTTTGAAAAAGCATAAGGGTCAACTCTTTCTGCATACCCGATAATATACGCTTCTTTGCACTGGCTGTTTCCGCAACCTATAATAACTGCTTCATCTGCGTTCCATACGATACCGTCTATCATAACATAAACAGGGTTGTTTTCATCTACATAGTATGCATCAACATTTCTGCCGAAAGCCTGCCAGCCTATATCAGCAAGACCGGCAGGAATATCAACACGAGTGAATGTGCTCTTTCTAAAGGCTTCATCGCCAATACTCTTTAAGTTTTTAGGGATGTTGGGAGTCGCAAGCGGGCTATCACGAAACGCCGAATCGTCAATTGTCTGTACGCTATCGGGCAAAACAATTGACTTCAGCGCATAACAGCCACTAAAAGCATATTCTTCAACATTTATCAAATTGTCCGAGAACTTTACTGTATCAAGCTTTTTGCAGTTAAAAAATGCTCTGTTAGAAATTGTTTCGGTATTCTTTCCAAGCACAACTGTTTTCAGACCAATGCACTCATAAAACATATAGTCACCAAGCTTTTTCAGCCCATTAGAGAGCGTTGCACTTGCAAGAGATTCGCAGTATCCAAAAGCTCCATAACCAACACTTGTAACGCTGTCTGGAAGTGTGATGGTTTTAAGGGATGTTGATTTAAAAGCATATTGACCAATAGTCGTAACGCCATTAGGAAGGTTTATGCTACTGATTTTAGTGTCCGAAAATGCTCCTGCGCCTATGCTGGTTACAGTATTGGCTATTTCAACGCTCTCGACATAGTCAAGGCTGGGAAATGCTTCATTGCCAATGCTTTCAACACCCCCTTCGATGACTATTCTTTTCAAATTGTCACTGATAGTCCTAGAGGACCAGATGGTCCATGGAGCATAACCGTGGGTCGTTCCGTAATCCCACATCTTACCCTTACCGCTGATGGTCAGGGTGCCGTCATCGGAAAATACCCATGTGACATTGTCGCCGCATTTTCCGCTTTTCGCTGCCGTATCTGCGAGGGCGGCTGCGGGGAGCAGGGAGATCGCCATGCAGATGACCAGCAGCCATGCAATTAGTTTCTTTTTCATTTTCTTCTCCTGTGTTTTATTATCTTGCGCAAGTTGTCATCTTACTTGCCTTTTCACTTTATACATGTCCGCAATATACGGTTTGGTGACACAAAAAATTTTAATTCTATAAAAAAGAGCTGCGCTGCAGCTCTTTTTTATATTATGTTTATATTATGCTCAGATGAGAATGCCTCTCTTTTTGGCCTCGAAGGTCAGCTCATCACGGAAGTCGGGATGTGCGATGGCGATAAGCTGCTTTGTGCGCTCACCGAGGCTTCTGCCACGCAGGTGGGCAATGCCGTACTCGGTGACGATGTAGTCAACATCGTTTTTACTGGTGGTGCAGATAGCGCCCGGGGTGAGGATGGGCTTTATCTTGCTTATAGTGCCGCCCTTTGCGGTGGAAGTGAAGGCGATAAAGCTCTTGCCGCCCTTGGACTGGCATGCGCCTCTGACATAGTCGATCTGGCCGCCGGAGCCGGACATATGCTTGGTACCGACAGACTCTGCGCAGACCTGGCCGAAGAAGTCGACCTCAAGAGCCGCATTGATGGAGATCATGTTGTCGTTCTTGCAGATGACTGCGGGGTCGTTGACATAGTCGACAGGCAGTATCTCGATTGCGGGGTTATCGTCTATGTAATCGTAAATGCGCTTGGAGCCGTAAGCAAAGGTGGTAACGCTCTTGCCACGGTGGATCTGCTTCTTGGAGTTGTTGACAGCGCCGCACTCGATAAGCTCGACCATGGAGTCGGTGAACATCTCGGTGTGGATGCCAAGGTCGTGCTTTGCCTTAAGAGCCATGCCGGTTGCATCGGGGATAGCACCGATACCGAGCTGGATGCATGCGCCGTCGGGGATCTGCTCGGCGATGAGGTTGCCGATTGTACGGCTGGTCTCGTCGATGACAACCGGAGGCAGAACGGGCAGCTCGTGGTTAAACTCAACGATAGCATCGACCTGAGAAACATGGATCTGAGTGCCGCACAGGCAGCGGGGCTGCTGATCGTTGACCTCGACGAAGATGCGCTTTGCCTTATCCATCATTGCTTCGGCATAGGAGCCGTTGTTTGCAAGGGAGAAATAGCCGTGGCTGTCCATGGGAGAAACGGAAACGCAGAATGCATCGTACTCGTACTCAACACGGATGTGGCGGGGAACATCACGGTAGTAAGCCGGCAGAATGTCGGCATAGCCGGCGTTGACAGCCTTTCTTGCGCCGCCGGATGAAAACCAGCTGTAGCCGGTCATCTTGCCCTTGAGGCTGTCGTCTGCATAGAACTCAAAGGGGTAGACATCGAGAAGGGTCTGTACCTTTACGCCGGTGATATCGCTGTTTCTGATCTTATTTGCGACAGCAGCCATGATAGCCGGAGTCTGGGACGGGCCCGTGTCCATGCCAAAGAGCCAGTTGCTCTGTACCTGCTCGGCAACAGCGTCGGCAGTCATGAGCTTTTTTGCGTACAATGCTTTATAATCGGTCATATTTTTTTCTCCTATTTTGTTTTTGTATTCAAACTAATAATTTATTATATAATAGTCATTACTATATTTCAAGTAGGGCTTTACTAAAATGGGCGGTATTGATATAATCTATTTTGTAACGAAACCCTTTGGAGGACAATATGAAGTTTACGAAAATGCACGGAGCCGGAAACGACTTCGTTATCATAAATCTTATCGAAGAAAAGCTTGACCCGGCATGCGCTCCCGAGCTTGCGCAGAAGCTTTGCGCAAGGCGCACCGGCATCGGTGCCGACGGCTTGATGCTCACGGTGAGAGCGGAGAACGGCGGTGACTTTAAGCTGCTTTTTTATAACTCGGACGGCTCGCTTGGCGAAATGTGCGGCAACGGTGCACGCTGCATCGCTCGCTACGGCTTTGAGCACGGCCTCGCAGGTAAGACGCAGCGCATCGAGACGACCGCAGGCCTGGTCACCGGTGAGCGGATAACAGACACGCTCTACCGCATACGCCTCAACGACCCGAGCGTAATTGACCTTGAGCGCTCTGTCGAGGGATACGCTTGCTCGTACATAGAGCTTGGCGACCCCGGGATACCGCACGCCGTTGTCGTCATGGACGATTGGGACGAGGTCCCGCACGACGAGCTTTTTAGTCTCGGCAAAAAGCTCCGCTTCTCCCCTGCCTTTCCCAAGGGTGCGAATGTGAGTTTTGTGAAGCTCGTCGGCAAAGACCACATCAAAGCCGTGACATTTGAGCGCGGGGTCGAGGACTTTACCCTCGCCTGCGGCACGGGCAGCGGCTCGATAGTTACGGCACTCACTCAAAAAGGCTTGGTAAGCGGAGAAAATGTCACGGTCTCCATGCCGGGCGGCGACCTGTTCGTCACGGTCAAAGCAGACGGCGCAGCCGTTCATGATATATACCTCACGGGTCCGACCTGCAAGGTTTGCGAGGGCAAAATTTGCTTTTTATAAAAAAATATAAAAATTTTTATTTTCCATGCAATAAAACACCCTCCCCATGCATTAATAGGGTGAAGAAAGGAAAGCAAGATGCTGATACTCATGACCTCTTCAATTGAACACGGTGCAAGCGAAGCGACCGAGCTTGAAGCGCTTTTAGCTCGGATCGCACAAGGCGAAAAGGATGCCCTCGCCTCGCTCTACGAGAGGACGCACTCGGCGGTATACGGCTTTGCGATGAGCTTGTCTCACTGCCCTGCCGATGCCGAGGATGTCCTACAGGAAACATACATAAATGTGTATTCCGCCGCAGAACGATACGTTCCAAAGGGCAAGCCTATGGCGTGGATCATGACCATTGCCAAGAACCTTGCGAAAATGCGCCTTAGAGAGGTCAAAAAAGACTGTGAGCTTCCCGAAGAGGACTGGTCCGGCTACCTGGCCGACAATCCCTCGGTCAGCTCGGACGAGAGGATATTACTGCAAAAGGCTCTGGATATCCTGTCGGCTGAGCAGAAGCAGATCGTCATGCTGCACGCAGTCGCCGGTATAAAGCACAGAGAAATTGCAAAGCTGCTTGATATGCCGATCGCCACAGTGCTTTCCAAATACTCACGAGCCGTAAATAAATTAAGACATGCGATGGAGGCGGAATGAAATGAAAAAAGACGAGGTCACGACAATGCTTAGATCTGCCGTTTCCAACGCGGCGCCTGATGTGCTGGACAATGTCCTGCATGCTTGCGACCATGAGAAAGGAAAGGTAATCTACATGGAAAAAAAGAAAAACAGAGGCTTTACCGCTTTTGCTGCCGTTGCGGCAGTGTTCGTCCTGCTTATTGCGGGTATATTCATAGCTAAAAACAATGGCTTGGGCACTTCAAGCAACGCCCTTGCCGCCGTAGTTTCTCTCGATGTAAACCCCAGCATCGAGCTGAAGGTCGATAATGACGAAGATGTCATCTCCGCAACCGGACTTAACACCGACGGCAAAAAGGTGCTCGAAGGCATGGATCTTGAGGACACCGACCTTGATGTTGCGGTCAACGCCATCATCGGTTCTATGCTCAAGCACGGTTATCTCAGCGAGATGCAGAACTCCATCCTGCTGTCGGTCTCCGGCGTTGAAGGCTATGACGCAAACGCACTTGAGACCAAGCTTGCAAGCGAGGTCAACGCACTGCTCAAGGGCGGTGCGGTGCTCAGTCAGAATGTCACCGACGCAGACGCCTCTCTCGTAAAGAAGGCAGACGAGTACGGCATCACCGTTGGCAAGGCTTCCCTCATTAACGAGATTGTCAAAAATAGCAAAACCCACAGCTTTGAGCAGCTTGCGGGACTTACCATCAATGAGCTCAACCTCATCAGCGAAAACATCAAGCTCGGCGGCATCAAGTCCGAGGGCAAGGCAAGTGCAAAGTCCTACATCGGAAAGGACGCAGCTCTCTCGGCCGCACTCAAGGCCGCAGGTCTCACCAAGGATCAGGTCAAGAATATCGAGATCGAGCTCGACTACGAGCACGGCGTCATGGTATACGAGGTCGAGTTTGACCGCAGCTTCGACGAGTACGAATACGATATCGACGCTAAGACCGGCGCAATCGTTGCGTACGACAACGAGATAAACGGCAAAGAAGTCAAGTTTGAAAGCAGCGCAAAAAATGACAATGCAGCCTCAAAGTCCTACATTGGCAAGGACGCAGCTCTCTCGGCCGCACTCAAGGCCGCAGGTCTTAACAAGAATCAGGTCAAGAACATTGAGGTCAAGCTTGACAATGATGACGGTGTCATGGTCTATGAAGTAGGGTTTGACCGTGGTTATGACGAGTATGATTACGACATCAACGCCAAGACCGGCGCAGTAGTTGCGTATGACAACGAGATAAACGGCAAGGATGTCAAGTCCACCGGCAGCAGCAACAAGAGCACAAGTGCCGCCAAAGAAAATGTTATCGGAAATGCAGCCGCAAAGAATGCAGCACTAAAGCACGCCGGTGTCACCGAGTCTCAGGCCACGGAGCTTAAAGTTGAGCTTGACCGTGAGGACGGCAAGCTCGTGTACGAGGTAGAGTTCAAGTCCGCAGGCTACGAGTACGACTACGAGATAGATGCAGTTAAAGGCACTGTCCTCCAGTCCGACAAGGAGCTTGACGACTGATATAAGATAACAAGCTGAAAAAAGGAAGTCCCGAAGGGCTTCCTTTTTTTCTATTTATTGCTCAGACATAGAAGTTGGGCTTTCTCATGTCGTAAATTTTAAGCAGGATAGGCTCAACACAGTAGGACATGAACTTCATGTCGAGATTGAAAAAGTATACCGTGAACAGCACGGCAAACGCCGATGCGCCGCCGCCGAGCATCATCAGAGGGATCTTAGCAAATTTATTCATAGTCTTATCTCCTTTACCACGCATTCTCATCGGGCATGAACTCGAGCGTCGGGTCGAGCGGCTCTTCACGCATGACGGTACGCATATACTCGCTGAACTGGTCACGGATGGCCTGACGGGTGAAAACTCTCGGGTCGCAAAGGTCGTGGCAGACCCAAACGAGGTGGATGCCCCGCTCTCTCGCCTGCTCCTCAAACTGTCCGTGCAGGCCGTTGAGCGCCTTGCAGGACATATGCTCCCACATCATGACCATGTCGGCATTGAGCCTCTCGACATACTCCCAAAGCTCGTCAACGAGACACTCGTAGCCGCCGTGGGTCTTGTTGCGCATGATCATGTTCATGTTGAGGTATGCCATGTCCTTATACGCCTGCTCGTAATTCTCGGGCTTGTTTTCCTCGCAGAACTCCTTCTCGACGACCATCGAGAGCATATCGGTCAGAGGAACAACGCCCCAACAGTTGACCATCCAATAAAGCTGGTCGATGCAATACTGCGGCTGAACGCCCCAGACGATGCAGCGGTGGCGGTACTCGGGAGCCATCATGGTCTTGTTCTTGTAGCCCTGGCGGACGAGCTTCATTATCTTGTCGTTAATCGGCGGGAAGTCCTTGGAGCGGCCGCAGTTACCCATGTAGTTTGTGTCGTTATACAGCGAGAACACGGCACCGAAGAACTGCGGGTACTGGGTGGCGTTGACCTCGAGCCACTCCCAACGGTCACGGGTGGTCTGATTGACCCGCTTTATACACTCAAAGTAGGTGTCCCAATCCCACTTTACACCCATCTTCTCCTCTACCCAAGCGATGCACTTTTTCATATCCTCGGCTGCGTAGTCTAAAACATCGGGGTTTTCGTGGCGCATGGGGGCTGCCAGCTGGAAGGTCGGGATGCCGTACTCCCGCTCAAGGCGCTTTGCAATGATGCCGTTGCCCATGAGCGAGCCGTCGCAGGTCGTGTTGACCTGAACTGCACATTTACCTAAAACGGCAAAGTCGTCACATATCGAAGCGCCTGCCTCAGCCTCGGGCATGGGGCATACATCGCCGGGAATGCCGAACTGCTGTGCGATATCGAGATAGTATGTTGAGGAATACTGCGTCATGATATTTGCCGAGAACATCGTGGGTATCTCACGCAGGATCGCCTTTATCTGCGGAAAGCCCATCATGAACACGGTCATTGCATTCTCGTCCGAGAGAACACACTTATTGCTGAACTCAACATCATTGCCGGTGCGGCGGTCGCCTCGCAGAGTGTCCTTGATGCACAGGGCAACATCCTTTACAACAAAGTCCATCGCCGTGTGGGTGATACGCAGGGTCTCGTCCCGCATGCCTATGGTAAACTTATCAATTGCGTGAGGCACGGCAAGATAGTTTGCCATCCACCGGTAGCGGATCATACCCTTCATGCCGCCCCGGGAGAGTGTTACGCTTATCATGATGCTCCACAGATACAGCCAGCGGCTAAAATCATAGAGGGTATCCTTAACGCCTCTCCACTCACGGCGCTTTCTGACCTTGCCGTTATTGAAAAGCACACCGTATTGCTTATCACCCTTTTTCTTTTTGGTATTGTATACTATCTCAGCGGTTTTCATTTTCTCGCACCTCCCTGGAGATTTTTGATCTCAATGCTTTCGATAAACGCCTGGACACGGGTCCTCATCTGACCGACGGAGGCACTGATATTGTACGGTCTGTCAACGCTCAGCACCGGGTAGCCGTAATCGTCACGAAGCATCGTTGAGCCTAAAAGTCTCTCATACGCCCACGGGTCGCAGAACTTGACCTGCTGATAGATAACGCCGTCGGCTCTGTACTCCTTGCACAGATCGTTGACATACGCCTTGCGGCCATAGACCTTCTCCATATTCATGGTGCGGGGGCACTGCCCCATGTAAACATAGTGGCGGCAGACCTGAGTAAATGCATCCTCCTCGTCGTTGAGCTCAATGGGAACTCTGCCCGGGAACGAACCGAAGCAGTAGCGGTCGACGCAGACATATGCGCCGCAATCCTCGATGAGCTTGATAACACCGCTGTCATCGATCTCCGAGCCCACGAGCGCCAGCCTCGCGCGATATGACTTGTTGTCAGGCTCTCTTGTCTTTATCTCCTCAAGTGTCTCGCGAAGCTTGTCAACAATGAGATACTTTGGTGCAACATAAGTCGCCAGCGTCAGAACATGGAACTCATACGCCGTTACTCTCGGTTTATCGTCCTTTCTGAACTGCCCTATCGTCTGAATTATCTCACATATCTCGTTATGCTCCTTAACGGCCGCCCTTATGGCAGCATCGGAGGTATCGATACCATAGTTTTCCGCAAGCGGAGTTAAAATGTGGTTTTGGCACTGAAGCTTCATAAGATCAACGCCGTTATCATCTGCCTTGAGCGGGATCTCCATATACTCATAGAAGAATTTGCTGTCGTTGCCGTCCATGGTGTGCAGCAGCTCCATATTCTCGCCGCATCGGTTCATCATCGTGCAGCCGTCCGGCGTAATAAGGCAGTCGGCAAAGTTATATCCGCCCTCTATCGCCCTTTCAAGCAAAGCTCGGCTGGTCTCGCACAGGAAGCTTGTCATATAGTATGTAGCAATATCCATGGAGCCTGTATTGGGCGCAAACAGGCGAATACCGAATGCGTTGCCAAGATTCAAAAGCGGTTCCGGAATATTCTCACACAAGAACGCAGCACAGACCTTACCTTCCTCCTTCGCTTTGGCGATCAACTCGTTGTTCGCCGTCTGAAGGAGGTCTTCAAAGTAGCCTAAATGTTTCAGATCTCTCATCAATTTTCCCCCGTTTCGTTTTATACAAGCATATTGATACCGTGTAAAAATATTGCTTGTTAATATTTTACCATTTCAAACATGCTAATTCAATTGGTTTATGCATTTTCTCTAATTTGTATAGTATATTTTGATTTTTTTGTGCAATATTACTACATAATCTTGATTCTGTATAAAGAAAAACCGCCGAATGTTTTAATTCGGCGGTTTATAATAGCTTGAATACTATACCGGTAAACGGGGAAGATCGGATTATTCTTTGCCGGGGATAGTGAAGATACCGGACTCGACGAGCTCCTGGAGTCCCTTATGAGACTCGTACATGACGAGCAGGCGACTCTCAATAACTGCCCACTTCTCATCAATTTCAACATCGGCGGCTGCAAGACGCTTCTGTGCGACTGTTTCTGCCTCGCTGATTATTTCATCGGCCTGCTTCTGAACATCGGCGAGAAGCTGCTCGGACTTCTCCTCACGCTTTCTCATATTCCCGATATAGGTCTCAACAGTTGCCTGTGCTGCTTCAAAAAGGTTATTTATCTGCGCCGATGCCTCTGCAAGCGTGCCGGTCTCGCTTATCTTTATTTCATAGTTATCGATGGTGCCCTGAAGCTCTGCAACCTTGGCCTTGAGTCTCTCGATCTCCTGCTCCTGATCGTGCATTACCATCATCATTTCGTTTTTTGAAAGATTCATTGAATCGTTTTTCATATGTTAAAGCTCCTTAACCTTTTAATTCATTACATTTTATCATTACTGAACATTTTTTGCAAGTAAATATAGTAAATAAAAGAAAAAAGGGAGCCAAGGGCGAATTCAGATAAGGATAAATCGCCCTGTAAAAAGTCTTTTTCCCCGATGATGCGATAAAGCTTTAGACCATATATGTCCATTATGCCCGTCAAGCTTTGCCTTGCCTCGAGGAAAAATCCGATTTTACAGGGTGCGCAGCAGTTTTGAGTGAGCTGTTTTTCGTTCAGACAAAACAACAAATCTCCGGCAATACTTTGTGTATTACCGGAGATTTTTGTGAAGTATGGGCGGAAGAGAGCCGGTCAAAACCGTTTTCTCCTTATCTGAATCCGCCCAAGAGGCTCCCTTTCATAAGTTATCTTGCTTTTATGGAAACAGTATTGCTATATGCCGAAGCAATGTTTTTACCGTTTACGACCTTGACGGACTTGACCTTGTAGTAATACTTCATGCCGGACTTGGCTCCGGTGTTGGTGTAGGTGGTCTTGGTCGTTGAGTCGTAATACTTAAAGTTCACGCCGTCTGTTGAGCGGTACACCCAGTACTTCGTTGCGCCGGAAACGCTGCCCCAACTGAGCTTCGGCTTGCCGCCGGATGCCGTGATGCTCACAGAGGGCGCTGCGGTGGAGACGAGCAGGCTCTTGGAGTTACTGTACGCCGATGCTACATTTTTGCCGCCCACAACCTTGACGGCTTTGACCTTGTAATAATAAGTCGTGCCGACACTGGTGCTGCTGTTTTTGTAGCTGGTCTTGGTGGTGCTGTCGTAGTACTTGTAGTTTGTGCCGTCTGTACAGCGATAGATCCAGTACTTGACTGCGCCGTTGACCTTTTTCCAATAGATCTTTGGGTGGCCGGAGGAGGTGGTTATCTTGAGAGCGGGGGCAGAGCAGCTGAACTTTGCGGCTTTTTCATAGCTGAATGCGCCGTAGCTGCCGTTAGTGCCGATGGCTCTGACCTTGTAGTAATACTTCGTACCGACAGCTGCGGTGGTATCGGTGAATGTCGTGCCGTTGACGGTGGCTATCTTGTCAAACTCGGTGTTGCTGCCGGTAGTGCGGTAGACCTGATAGCTGGCTGCGCCTTCGACTGCGTTCCACGAAAGGACTATCTTGCCCTTGATGCTTACGGAGAGGGTCGGAGCCTCGCATGCAGGGAGAGTTGCGCCGCATACGGTGCACTTGTTGTCCTCGCCGTATCTGTGAGGTGCCAGAGAGCCGTAGGAGTCGCCGCACTCGGTGCAGACTGCCTTCTCCTTGCAGGTCGCAGTACCGCCGGAGTGAGCTTCCTTCTTGCCAAGGGTGTACCACACATCTTTGATGTATATGCCCTTTTGCTCAAACTCGGGTTTGAGATCTGCAAAGGTCTTGCCGCAGCGCTGGCAGCCGAGCCAGTGATACTGATCGTCGCTGCAATGGTCGATGTCCCTGACATGCAGGTTTTTGAGAACATCGTCAATGGATAGCGTGCCCTTTCTGATGCCTTCAATGACCTTAGAATAATTTACCGAGCCGATGAGGTCGAGAAGCTGCTTATAGCTGATGTCGCCGAGGAGGTTAAGCGTCGGGTGCAAGTCGTGACCCGTGCACTTGTCGATGAGCTTATCGTCGGTCGCCGGAACGGTGGCCTTCTCGTCCATATAATAGTTATGGCAGATAATGCACTCGTAATAGGTCTTTGTGCCGTCCTCGGTGCAGGTGGCGGGCGTGCCCTCTATCTTCTTGAGGTGCTTGCACCCGCCGGAGCAAGGCTTAAAATATGTGTGACCTGAGCTGAGCTTTGCATTGCATCCGAGGCAGTAGGTGTCGCCGGTGTAGCCTGCTTTGAAGTCGGTGGGCTCGGTGGCATTTCTGACTTCCGTTCCGCCATCGTGGTTATACGGGTCACGCTGACCGTCGTCATAACCGCAGGTGCGGCAGATGTTGCCGGAGTGGCAGGTGAGCGTTTTCTCGGTGATATTGTGGGCGCTCTTGGTATCTGCATACACATAGCCGCAGAATTTACACTCTTTCCAGTGGTCGTTTACATTGCTCCCCCACTGCTGAAGGTCTGTGTTTGCAACATCGCTGCCGAAAATATTCTTTATATAGTGCTGCTGATAGGCAACGACGGTGTCAGCCTTTGCGACCTCGCTCGTAAGTGCGCTGTCTGTCCAGCACTTGCCGCATTCGCTGCATTCCCAGTACTCGACATTGCCCTGATGCCTGTCGGCAGCGTCGACGCAGGTCGCCTCGACGGCACCGTGATGGATAACGACATTGGTGTTGGGGTCTGTGTGCTTACAAAGCTTATCGGTCTTATGGCCGGTCTCGATGAGAACGCCGCAGTCTGCACAGTAGATATCGCCGCTGTAACCTTCGCTGTTGATGGTGGCATCGACTGCATTGCGGGTCTCTTTTACCAGATGATTGTTGGGGTCGGTTTCACCGTAGGCAAAGCCGCAGGTGGAGCAGATCGCCGGAGACTTGCAGTTTGCCGTGCCGCCGGAGTGCGTGCCGGTATTCTTTCGGGTGTGGCAAACGATGCATTCCTGAGCATGATATGACGTGCCCTCAACGGTGAACTCTACCCATGCGTAGTTATGGCCGGTGGCCTTGATGGTAACATCGCTTTTCTTGCTGTACTCGCCCGTGCCGTCGGCATTGGCGTAGTACTTGCCGCAGGCGGTGCACTCGTAGTACGGCAGGTTGCCATCCTTGTCGCAGGTGGCGGCGGTATATGCATGCTCTGTAAGCTCGGGATGCTTGCTTGCATCCTTTGCGATTTCGGTATCACTGCGGCTTGCATACTTGGTTTTGAGATCTGCATCCTTAAAGTATGTATTGCACTCATCGCAGAACCAGTATTCAAAATTGCCCTTCTGCGAGCAGGTTGCATCGGTATGTTCCTTGTGTGTCACCTTGTCGGCGGGGTGATTGTTTGCATCGGTCTTGCCCTCAAGCTTGAGGCTCGTGAGCGTGGTGGGCAGAGTGCCTGCCTCGTCCTTAAAGACATCGCCGCACTCATCACAAGACCAATACTCAGCCATGCTTCTCGTGCCGCAGGTGCCGGCGGTGGGCTCATGGTAGGTCAGCGGCATTTTGTGTGTCGTGAGCTTTGCGAGCTTACAGGCATCCACTGTGGTCACATTTATGCCGTCGGCATCGGAATAGCAATAGCCGCAGGTATTGCACTTGTAGTAACTGATATTGCCCTCATGTGCGCAGGTGGGCTCGGTTGCAGGAACCTCAAACAAATTCTGTCCAAGCACATGGCTTGCGCATGCGGCCTTAACGGTGAGCGTTACGACATTGCTTTTCTCGACATCCTTTGCGACCGATCTGCCAAGGAAGGTCCCCTGCCAGTAAACGACGCAGCGGATGTTCAGTGTTTCATGAACATTGGTGACGGTCAGCTTGCTGCCTGTGCCGAGCTTAGCCCCGTCGAACAAGGCAAAGAACTCGTCAATGGTCTTGGTGTACAAAAGCTTGTCATCATCGACCTTGCTGTTGTCATACCAAATGTACTCAAGCGGCGCTTCCGCTTTTGTGTTGACAGCCGTGATTGAAAACTCGGCAGTCTCTCCAGCTTGGACCGTGACGCCGGTCGGCTGGCTGAGTATCGTGGTGTTTCCGATTGCAAATGCGTTTATCGGCAAAAGCGAGAACACCATCACAAGTGCCAGCGCCAGACTTAACAGTCTTTTCTTCATGCTATTCCTCCTCCGTATATGCGCACAAATTATGTTAAATGAAATACAAAGATATTATATATTTTTTACCTCCTGACTTCAAGTTTTTTCGGTCGGAGCGCAAAATACCGTCATAGTGTACATATTCGCAAAAAACTTTTTGTGCATTTATTAAAATTCGGTGTTGACAACGCCGCTTTAAAGTGCTATACTGCGTCCATCGAAACCGATGATTAAGAGTAGTAAGCTTTTCGGAAACTCACAGAGAGCCGTTGGTGCTGGGAATACGGCAGTGAAAGAAACGCTGAATGGACTTATGAGGGCAACCGAAAGCGGAAAGATCCGTTAGTAGTAGTTGACGGGGCGTGCCCGTTACAGTCACGAGCTGCATGTCAGTGCAGGTTAAGCGGATGAGTTTTTCATCAATTTGGGTGGCACCGCAGAATTTGTTTATTCTGTCCCATACTTCTTCGGAAGTATGGGACTTTTTGTTTTTTGGAGGATGTTATGTTTATACTTAAAAGACGATGGCGTGTCCGGCGCAGCTTCGATAAAACACACTAAACCATTTAACAAAAATTAAGGAGATCTAATCATGAAAAAGCTTGTTGCTATAATTCTTGCTGTTGTTCTTTGCCTTTCCGTCTGTGCATGCGGCGCTAAGGACTCGTCCGTTCCCGTCATCGGTATCTGCCAGTACGGCGAGCACGGCTCGCTCGACAATTGCCGTGAAGGCTTCATCCAGGGGCTCAAGGACGCAGGCCTCGTTGAGGGCACCGACTTCGTCATCGACTACCAGAATGCAAGCTTCGATGACAACATCGACAATCAGATAGCCCAGAGCTTCGCTGCAAAGGACGTTGCTCTTATGTGCGCTATCGCAACTCCTTCCGCAGTTGTCTGCTATGCAGCAGCCGAGGAGAAGGACATCCCCGTTATCTACACCGCAATAAGCGATCCCGAGCAGGCTAAGCTCACCAGTGGTAACATCACCGGCACCTCCGACAAGCTCCCCGTCGACGCTCAGCTCGAGCTCATCCGTGCTATTCAGCCCGATGCCAAGACCATCGGCATTGTCTACACCACCAGCGAGCCCAACTCCGTTTCCACCATTGCAGAGTACAAGGAAAAAGCTCCCGACTACGGCTTCACCATCGAGGCTATCGGTGTTACCGCAGCAGCTGAGGTCACTCAGGCTGTTGACACCCTCATCAGCAAGAAGGTCGACTGCCTGAGCAACCTTACCGACAACAATGTCGTCGGCGTTCTCTCCTCCGTTCTCGAAAAGACCAACGCCGCAAAGATCCCCGTATACGGCAGCGAGATCGAGCAGGTAAAGAAAGGCTGCGTCGCTTCCGCAGGCATCGACTATGTCGAGCTTGGCAAGATGACCGGCGAGATGGCCGCAAAGGTCCTCAAAGGCGAGGCCACCGCAGAGTCCATGCCTTACAAGTCCGTTACCGACTTTGCTTACTATGTTAATTCCGACGCACTCAAGGAAATGGGTCTTACTCTCCCCTCCTCCATCGCCGACACTGCGATCGAGGCAAAATAATTTCGGAGTTTTTGAAAAATGCTTGATATGATAATCGGCACGTTGACGCAGGGCTTAATTTATGCCCTGCTGTCATACGGCATATACATTACATATAAAATACTCGACTTCCCCGACCTCACGGTCGACGGCTCGTTTCCGCTCGGCGCTGCGGTGACGGCTGTGCTTCTGGTAAAGGGCTTTAACCCTTACTTGACGCTGCTCATCGCCATGGCAGCCGGTGCGCTTGCAGGTCTTGCAACGGGAATTATCCATGTCCGTCTCAAGGTAAGAGATCTGCTTGCAGGCATCATCACGATGACTGCTCTGTTCTCGATAAATCTTCAGATCGGCGGCTCGAACCTCTCGGTCGAGCGTGGCATCGACACCATCTTCACCGCACAGCCCACGATGCTTCTGTTCGGCTCGGTGTCGCTCATGTACCGCAAGCTCATCGTTGCGTTTATCCTTGCGCTTCTCTTCAAGCTTCTGCTTGATGCATACCTCAAGACCAAGAGCGGTATGCTGCTGCGTGCCGTCGGCGATAACTCCGCCCTCGTCACAAGCCTTGCGAAGGATAACGGCCGTGTGAAGATTCTCGGTTTGGTGCTTTCAAACGCACTCGTCGCGCTCTCCGGTGCAATAGTTTGTCAGGAGCAGCGCAGCTTCTCGGCAACCATGGGCACAGGTCAGATGGTATTCGGCCTTGCAACGGTCATCATCGGCACAACGCTGTTCAGGAAGCTCGACTTTGTCAAGGGTACCACCGCCGTTGTCATAGGCAGCATTCTTTACAAGGCCTGCATTCAGATAGCGATAGTAGCCGGACTTCCGGCAAATCTTCTGAAGCTCGTTACCGCCGTACTGTTCCTCATCATTCTGGTGCTCGGCGGCATGAAAGGCAAGGTGACGCAAAGTGCTTGAGCTTAAAAATATCTCGAAAACCTATAACCCCGGCACAGTCACCGAAATGTGTCTGTTTAAAGACTTTGAGCTTGTCGTCAAGGACGGTGAGTTTGTCTCCGTCGTCGGCAGCAACGGCAGCGGCAAGACCTCGATGCTCAATATAATCTGCGGCTCTATCCCCATCGACAGCGGCGACTGCCTTATAGGCGGCGAGAGCATCAACAAGCAGAAGGATTTCGTGCGCTACAAAAAGATAGGCCGTGTTTACCAGAACCCCTCCATGGGCACCTGCCCGAACATGACCATTTTGGAAAACCTCTCCCTTGCCGACAACAAGGGCAAGCACTTTGGACTCGGGATTGGCGTTTCCAAAAAGCGCATAAATGATTATAAGCAGATGCTCTCCGCTCTCGGTCTTGGACTTGAGGATAAGCTCAATGTCAAGATGGGCTCGCTGTCCGGCGGACAGCGTCAGGCGGTCGCATTGCTGATGGCGACGATGACTCCGCTCGACTTTCTCATCTTAGATGAGCACACGGCGGCGCTCGACCCGCACACAGCGGATATCATAATGGAGCTTACAGACAAGATAGTGCGCGAGAAAAAGCTCACCGCAATTATGGTCACGCACAACCTGCGCTACGCCGTTGAGTACGGCTCAAGGCTCATCATGATGGACAAGGGACACATCGTCTTAGATGTCGAAGGTGAGAAAAAGAAAAACACCAAAGTCGAGGATATTCTCGATCTGTTCACCAGCATCTCCATCGAGTGCGGTAACTGAATCTCATATCTGCTCCCCTTGGTACATATACATTGAGTATGTGAGCCAAGGGGAGTGGTGTATGTGCATACAAATATCGAGGAACGCGCCTGCGATCTGGCGGTGTACATTATTGAGAACAAGGCTACCGTCCGTGCAGCGGCAAAGCAGTTCGGGATCTCCAAAAGCACCGTACACAAGGATCTCACAGAGAGACTGAAAACAGTTAACCCCACGCTGTATCATCAGGTGCGGGAGCTGCTTGATATCAACAAGGCCGAGCGCCACATCCGCGGCGGCATGGCGACAAGAAGAAAATATAAGGGCAGATAGGCAGGTCATGACCTGCCTATTTTTCGTATTATTTATCATATATCGGGCAAACTAACATCGGTGATAATATGACTAAAAAGATAGGCAGGCAGACCCTGAAGCTTCAATATCCGCCGACCATTGCGGCGACCGCTGCGGTCGTTGGGCAGAAAGAGGGTCAAGGGCCGCTCAAGCGTTTTTTTGACTATATCTCGTACGACTCGTACTTTGGTGAAAAGACTTGGGAGAAGGCAGAAACCGCCATGCTCAAGCAGTGCTTTTCACTGTGCTGCGATAAGGGCAATGTCGCACCTAAGGAACTGGATTTCGTTTTCTCCGGCGACCTGCTAAATCAGTGCGTGGGCTCGGCGTTTGCGATGAAGGACAGCAATATCCCCTACTTTGGGCTTTACGGCGCTTGCTCGACGATGGGCGAGGCGCTGACTCTCGGTGCTATGACCATTGACGGCGGTTTTGCCTCCACGGTCTGTGCTCTTACAAGCTCGCACTTTTGCTCGTCCGAGCGGCAGTACCGCTTCCCTCTTGAGTACGGCGGTCAGCGTGCGCCCACGGCACAGTGGACGGTCACGGGCTCGGGCGCTGCGATACTCAAAAGCAGCGGAAACGGGCCGTTCATCACGCACTTGACACCGGGCAGGATAGTCGATGCGGGCATAAAGGATGCAAACAACATGGGCAGCGCCATGGCTCCCTCGGCATACGAAACGCTCAAGGCTCACTTTGAAGATACAGGCAGAGCTCCCGATTACTACGACCTCATCGTCACGGGCGATCTCGGTGTTCTCGGTCACGACACGCTTGAGGATCTGTTCCGCCGTGACGGCATGACCCTCGGCAAGCACTACAACGACTGCGGCATTTTGATATTCGACATTCAAAAGCAGGATGTCCACGCAGGCGGCTCGGGCTGTGGCTGCTCGGCATCGGTCTTTGCATCGTATATCATGCAGGGCTTTACGGAAAATCGCTGGAGCAAGGTGCTTTTTGCGCCGACGGGTGCGCTCATGTCGCCGACGAGCGCTCAGCAGGGCGACAGCATTCCGGGCATCTGCCACGCCGTGGCAATAGAAAAAACTCTGTAAGGTGATTAAATGGACTTTTTAGATTATCTCAAAGCATTTGCCGTCGGCGGCGTTTTATGCGCCATCGGGCAGCTTTTGATCGACAAAACCAAGCTCACGCCCGCAAGGATATTGACGGCGTATGTTGTCTCCGGTGTCGTTCTCGGTGCGGTTGGGCTGTATCAGCCGCTGGTCAACTGGGCAGGCGCCGGTGCGACCGTTCCGCTGACGGGCTTCGGCAATACGCTTGCCAAGGGCGTTAAGCAGGCAGTCGAAAGTGACGGGCTTCTCGGCGTATTCACCGGCGGCTTCACCGCCTCGGCAGCCGGCATCTGCGCCGCCGTGTTCTTCGGCATCCTTATTGCACTGATATTCAAACCCAAGGAAAAGAAATAACAGGCTTATCGACCGATAAGCCTGTTTATTTTTATGAGTCAACATAAACATACTGTGCAATATTTCCATCTTGACTCAAGCTTTCATATGATAATTTGCGGCGGTTTGTTCTCCATCCATCTTGTATATATAGCTCATTATTTGTTGTATAGCTAAAGAGCTTTCTATCTGCACTTGTTGGCAGCACAAATGGATATACCGTAGGCTCTTCTTTAGCCCACCTCTTCAATCGCACAAATTAGTATTCCCTTGTGCTTTGTGCCAATTTTTCATCTAAATATTGAGTTGTCGGGTCTGCCGCCATCGTTTATCGCATGGTACTGATATGCAACGGCTTTACTTGAATCGCACAGTTCGTTGACTAAGTACACGCCAAGATAACATTTGGCATCTTTAAAAGCAACGACTACGCGGTTTTCAGGCTCATATATATAGTACCCATCTACGCCTGATATCTTGAGAAAAAAGCGATTTCTATATAACTTGTCAAGCAGATTTTGAAGATACTGCTGCGAATAGTCGCACTTGAAAAATGCAACCTCAATATCGCCAAAAAAACATTGTATCTTCTCACGGTTTTGAAGGCTATCCTCTGTCAAGCCCACCATTGTTTTGTCAGTTTCATAATCGTAGTAGCATGTTCCGAACCATGGAAGCTTTTCTTCAATCAAATCATAGTATATTTGATATACTTTGTGCATCATGTCCGCCTGCTCCGGAGTTGGCCCGCTGCCGTAACACCCGTCAGAGTTGCCGTCCACAATGACTGTACTTGGCTCAAATTTAATATCATTTTCTTTGACATATTGTTTGAGCTGGATGTGTACGGTCGTTACACCGATGGCAAGCACCATGCAGGCGGCGGCGATGGAGGCGGTTATGCGGTACGGTGCCGGCAGGCGGTTTCTTTTCGGTTTATAGTCGACCGCAGCGGACACGAGGTCATCGTCAATGTAGCTCATTGCTGCGGCGAGCATAGATGTTTTCAACAGTAAATACCCTCCTTTTCAAGAAAAGCCCTCAGGCGGTTTCGGGTGTGGTACAGCATGCTTTTGACCTTGCTTTCGGAAAACGAATAGCGCTCGGCAATGTCGGCGATGGTGTCAAAGAAATAGTACCGCCGGATAAAAACATTGCTGGCATCGGCCTTTTCCTGCCGGAGAAAGCGGCTTAGAAGCTTGCCGAGCTCCTCAAGCTCCGGCTCGGGTGCGGTATGCAAGACCTCCTCAAGCTCCGCCAGCGGCACCGTGACATTGCCGTTTCGCTTTTGCGCCGTGTTATAGTCGAGCCTTTTGAGCGATAAGTTACGGACTATCCTGCACAAAAACGCCGTAAAATTATTCGGTCTGGTCGGCGGAATGGCGTTCCACACGCTCAAATAGGCATCGCTGACACATTCCTCGGCATCCTCGTCGCTCGACAGAATACTTCCCGCAAGGCTGCGGCACAGCTTGCCGTATTTTTTGTCGGTCTCGCCTATCGCCTGCTCGCTGCGGTCAAAGTACAGTTCAATGATCGTCAGGTCATCCATGCGTTCACCTCCCCCTTCTTACAATAAAATAAAAGGCCTTTCACCTATTAAGTACGCTTTTGTGGCTTAATGGTCGCAGGGTATTTGATATTAAAAAAATCAGCCCATCATGCGATGAGCTGATTTTTTGAAACTAAAATTACTGCTTTGCTGCAGCGGCCTTGCCGGCTTCGAGAGCCTTCATGTTGCCAGGCAGGAACTTTGCCTTGCGCTCGCCGAGCTCGATACGAATTGCTTCGCTCATGAGCTCGTCGCTGCAAACAGGAGCCTTCTGAAGCAGTGCGCCCAGGATAGCGACGTTTGCGCCCTTGGGGTTGCCGACTTCCTCAGCGATGCGGGTTGCGTCACAGTAAACGACATCGATGTCGTCACGCTCTGCCTTGCGGTCGATGAGGGAGCTGTTGATAACGAGGGTGCCGCCGGGCTTGACATGGGACTCGAACTTGTCCAGAGAAGGACGGTTCATTGCGACAACGACATCAGCCTTGTCGACCAGAGGAGAAGCAACGGGAACATCGCTTACGATGACGGAGCAGTTAGCGGTACCGCCACGCATCTCGGGGCCGTAGGAAGGCAGCCAGGAGACATGCTTGCCGTCGAGCATGCAAGCCATTGCAAGGAACTTACCGATCAGGAGCATGCCCTGACCGCCGAAGCCTGCGAATATAAACTCTTTTTTCATATTATTCGGCCTCCTTGTCTTTCTTTACGCCGAGAGGATAGTAAGGAATCATGTTCTCTTCAAGCCACTTCATTGCCTCAACAGGAGACAGGCCCCAGTTGGTCGGGCAGGTGGAAAGAACCTCGATCAGGCAGAAGCCCTTGCCCTGCATCTGATAGGTGAAAGCCTTCTTTATTGCTCTCTTGGTCTTGTTGATGTTCATGTTGTTGTTGACTGCGCAACGCTCAATGTAGTAAGAGCCAGGGATGGTTGCGAGCATCTCGGAGATACGGATAGGAGCGCCGCACCATGCTTCGTCACGACCCTTGGGAGAAGTGGTGGTCTTCTGGCCTACGAGAGTGGTAGGAGCCATCTGGCCGCCGGTCATGCCGTAAATTGCGTTGTTGACAAAGATAGTGGTGATGTGCTCGCCACGGTGTGCTGCGTGAACGATCTCAGCAGTACCGATGGAAGCGAGGTCGCCGTCGCCCTGATAGGTGAACACGAGGGTGTCCTTGCCGACAACACGCTTTGCGCCGGTTGCGCATGCGGGTGCACGGCCGTGAGCGGCTTCGTACATATCGCAGTTAAAGTAATCATATGCAAAGACGGAGCAGCCGACAGGTGCTACGCCGATGACCTTACCTTCTTCGATAACGCCTTCCTTGATGAGCTCATCAATGGACTCAGCTACCAGACGGTGGATAATGCCGTGGTTGCAGCCGGGGCAGTAGTGGAAAGTCTTGTCGGTAAGGAGTTTGGTTTTCTCAAATACTACGGACATTTTACATACCCTCCTTCATGCTCTTGATCTTTGCGACGATCTCATCGGTGGTGGGCATCTCGCTGCCCAGGTGACCGAAGAAATCAACAGGCTTTGCGCCGTTGATTGCGAGCTTGACATCCTCGAGCATCTGGCCTTCGTTCAGCTCTACATCGAGAACTGCCTTTACGCCGTCTGCGCAAGCTGCCTTCTTGACTGCATCGTACGGGAAGGGCCATACGGTGATCGGGCGAACCAGACCGACCTTAATGCCTTCTTCTCTGAGCTGGTCGATAGCGGACTTTGCGATACGGGCAACAGTACCGAAAGCGGTGATGACATACTCTGCGTCCTCAAGCTTGTACTCTTCCCACATCTGCTCGTTTGCTCTGACCTCTGCGTACATCTTCTGAAGCTCAGCGTTATGTACGGACAGGGACTCGGTGTCGATGTAAATGGAGTTGATAACGCCGCGCTTTGCAGGATCGTCGCCGGGCTTCCAGCCGGTGCAAGCCCAAGGCTTCTTCTCGGGGTCGATCTTGAAGTCGACGAAATCGGGCATCTCAACAGGCTCCATCATCTGAGCGATGATGCCGTCTGCGATGAACAGTACGGGGATACGGTACTTCTCAGCCTTGTCGTATGCAAACATCATGATATCAACTGCTTCCTGAACGGAGGAGGGTGCGTAGGTCAGCAGGTGGTAGTCACCGTTGCCGCCGCCCTTGACTGCCTGGAAGTAGTCGCCCTGGGAAGCCTGAATGTTGCCGAGGCCGGGGCCACCACGCATAACATTGAGGATGACACAGGGAAGCATTGCGCCTGCGCAGTAGGAGATACCTTCCTGCTTCAGGGAGATGCCGGGGCTGGAGGAAGAAGTGATTGCACGGGCGCCGGTACCGGCTGCGCCGTAGATCATATTGATAGCTGCGACTTCGGACTCTGCCTGCAGGAAGCAGCCGTTTACTTCGGGATCGAACATACGGGCAGACATATACTCAGGGATCTCAGTCTGCGGGGTGATCGGATAGCCGAAGAAATAACGAGCGCCGGCTCTGATGGCGGCCTCTGCGATAGCTTCGCTACCCTTCATAAGCTGTTTTGCCATTTTCTATTTTCCTCCTTAATCCTTCTCGATGCGGATCACCACGTCGGGGCAAGTGCGTGCGCAGGATGCGCAGCCGATGCACTCCTCGGGTTTTACAACCTCTGCCGGGTGATAGCCTTTTGCGTTGATTTTTGCCTTGGAAAGTTCAATGCAGCCCTTGGGGCAGGCTCTTGCACAGAGACCACAGCCCTTGCACAGGTCTTCATTGATGGTTACCTTTACCATTTTGCTACCTCTTTTCTTTATTTTGCTTTTATTTTGCCAACTATATAAAAACCGCATAAAGCGGGATCGCGCATATTAATGCTTGAAATTCTTCTGCGGGTCGACTGTATGCAGGCCGTACTTTATGTAAGAGTCCCAGTCACGGTGCATGTACATGTCTATCGCAATGGGAGTGCCGATGTACTTCGGGTCGTGACCCTCGGCAAGGAACTTATCCAGCAGCGCCTTTTTGCCGGTGGTGTACGCCACGGGGATGCCGGTAAGGTCGGAGACCTCCTTGAGCATCTTGTATCCGTCACGCAGCTCGTCCTCGCCTGTCTCGGTCGCAAGGTTCGTGTTATTTATCATGCCGGTGATCTTGAGCCTTGAGTGCTTAGCCATGCCGTCCTGAAGTCTTATGAGCTTCTCAACCGTGCCCGAGAGCGGTCTGCGGATATTGACGACATTCAAGACCTCAAGCTGATCATCGGTCATATCGTCAAAATCGGACTTATATCTGCCGAGCGCCGTTGCGCCGACATCGTCGCCGCCGACATCGAAGACGACCGTGTCCCAATCAAGAACGAAAGCGGAAGCGACCTCAGCGGGAAGCGAAAGCGTCTCGATACCCGAGCAGGCGTAGTTCGGGGAAACGAGTCTTATCTCCTTCTGCTCGACAAGCTTGCCGCGCTCGGTCAGGCGGAAGTATGTGTTGACCATATCAAGGTCGATAAGCTCGGTGCGCTCACCTCTTGCCGCTGCCTGAATTGCGAAGTTCAGCGCAAGTTCACTCTTGCCGCTGCCGTAGTTTCCTATAAGGACTTTTACATTCTTCATTGGACATGCCCCTTCTAATCCAGTATATGAATCTACTGGAACGAATATATTTTAACATCACGCAATTTTTCCGTCAATAATATAAACCGCATTTTTGCAAATATTCTACCGCAAAAATCGCCAAAAATATCGCTGTTTTTTTGTTTATTTAGTCAATAGATATATTTTTCACACATTTTTGCACTGATTTAAGTGCATTTTTTGCTTCTATTGATGTTTAAGCCTCAAATGCAGACATAATTGGTAAATTAAAGCTCTTTGCGCATTTTTGCCTGAAAAGGGTCAGATGTTTGCTGTACAAAGGCTTGTTTGCGTGGTATCATATTGACAAACAAGCAAAAAAGGAGTGACAAAAATGCTCTGTCCGTATTGCGGAAAGGAAATGGAAGCAGGCTTCATCCAGTGCCGTGACGGCGTTACATGGACGCCGAAAAAGCAGTTTCTCCCTGCCCTGTCGTTCCTCGGTAAGGGTGCAGTCAGTCTCGAAAACGGTGCTGAGGATAACTCGTCTTCGGTGTATGCATACAACTGCAACGAGTGTAAAAAGGTGATTATTGAATACACCGGAGAGTGAATAGTGAATAGTGAATAAGTAAAATCGGCAAGCACGAACGTGCTTGCCGATTTTGGTGGAGAATAGCAGACTTGAACTGCTGACCTCTCGCGTGTGAGGCGAGCGCTCTAACCAGCTGAGCTAATTCTCCGTAGCTTTCTGATTATAACATCACTGTTGAGTTTTTTCAAGTACAAATTTTAAGTAAAACGAGACAGGCAACGCCTGTCTCGTTTTGAATGGTTTACTTTATGGAGAAGAATGCGTTCTTGCCGGGGTACTGGGCTGCGTCGAAGAGCTCCTCCTCGATGCGCAGAAGCTGATTGTACTTGCAGACACGGTCGGTGCGGGACGGTGCGCCGGTCTTTATCTGACCTGCGTTCACGCCGACGGAGATATCTGCGATGGTGGTGTCCTCGGTCTCGCCGGAGCGGTGGGAGACGACTGCAGTCCAGCCTGCACGGTGTGCCATCTGGATTGCATCAAGGGTCTCGGTCAGAGTGCCGATCTGGTTGAGCTTGATGAGAACGGAGTTTGCTGCGCCGAGCTCGATGCCCTTCTTGATGCGCTCGGTGTTGGTGACGAACAGGTCGTCGCCGACGATCTGGATCTTGTGGCCGAGGGTCTTGGTCATGAGCTGCCAGCCCTCCCAGTCATTCTCGCCCATGCCGTCCTCGATGGAGATGATGGGGTACTTCTCAACGAAGTCAGCCCACATGTCGACCATCTGCTGGCTGGTCATGACGGTGCCTCTCTTGGGCAGGTGGTAGCACTTATCTTCTTCGTTATACCAGTCGGAAACTGCGCCGTCAATAGCTATCATGAAGTCCTCGCCGGGCTTGTAGCCGGACTTTTCGATCGCAGTGACAAGAGCCTTGAGCGCGTCCTCGTCGGAGTCGAGGTTCGGTGCGTAGCCGCCCTCATCGCCAACGCCGGATGCGGGAACTACCTTCTTGAGGGTGTGGAAAACCTCTGCGCACATACGCAGTGCTTCCTTCCAGCTGCTTGCGCCGACGGGCATGATCATAAACTCCTGAATGTCGACATTGGAGCCGGTTGCGTGTGCACCGCCGTTTAAGACATTCATCATCGGGCAAGGCAGGGTCTTTGCGTTAACGCCGCCGATGTAGTTATACAGGCTCTGGCCGGTGACCTCGGCTGCTGCACGGGCGCATGCAAGAGATACGCCGAGGATGGCATTTGCGCCGAGACGGGTCTTGTTGGGGGTACCGTCTATCTCGATGAGCATTTTGTCGATGCCGGTCTGGTCAAGGACATTCAGTCCGACCATGGCCTCGGCTATCTCGCCGTTAACATTCTCGACTGCCTTGGTTACGCCCTTGCCGCCGTAACGGCTCTTGTCGCCGTCGCGCAGCTCGCATGCCTCGTACATGCCGGTGGAAGCGCCCGAAGGAACTGCCGCACGGCCAACGGTGCCGTCATCGAGGGTGACCTCGACCTCAACGGTGGGATTGCCTCGTGAGTCAAGTATCTCTCTTGCCATCACGTCGACGATTTCAAAATACTGCTTCATTATCGTATCTCCTTACAAGTTATTTTATAAGACTTACGCCGTTCATCTCAAACGGCTTTTCAATGCCCATTATCTCTAGTATCGTCGGGGCGATATCGGCAAGTCTGCCGCCCGACCTGAGTGTAACGCCGGCCTTGCAGACTGCAAAGGGCACGGGATTTGTGGTATGTGCGGTGTTGACCTTGCCGTCTTTGAACATGCAGTCGGCGTTGCCGTGGTCAGCGGTGACCAGAAGCACGGTATCGCTGCGCGCTTTAACGGCATCATACACCCTGCCCATGCACTCGTCAACAGTTTCCACGGCTTTTACCGCCGCTTCCATCACGCCGGTGTGGCCGACCATGTCACAGTTAGCGAAATTGCAGACTATCAGCTCGTACTCTCCGCTTTCTATCGCCGCTATCAGCTTATCGGCGACCTCAACGGCGCTCATCTCGGGGATGAGGTCATATGTCGGGAACTGCTTGGGCGACGGCACAAGGCAGCGCTCCTCGCCCGCCTCGGGCTTTTCTACACCGCCGTTAAAGAAAAATGTCACATGGGCATATTTCTCGGTCTCGGCGACGCGAAACTGCTTGTATCCCTTTGCGCTCACGACCGTGCCGAGGGTGTTTTCGATGCTCTCGGGCGGGAATGCGATGGGGATATCGAGGTTTTCATCGTACTGCGCCGTGCAGACGTAATTTAGCGGGTACACGGTCTTTTTGCGCTCAAAGCCGTCAAAGTCGGGCAGGTTGAGTGCCCATGTAATTTCTCTTGCGCGATCGGGGCGGAAATTCATGAAAATGACGCTGTCGCCCTCGTTTACAGCACCGCCGCGGCAGCAGATAACGGGCTCAACGAACTCGTCGCTGACATCGGCGGCGTAGCTTTCCTCGACCGCCTTCACGGCATCGGGCTCAAATTTACCCTCACCGCAGACGATGGCGTTATACGCCTTCTCTACCCTGTCCCAGCGCCTGTCACGATCCATGGCGTAGAATCTGCCCTGCACGGTGGCGATCTTGGTGTTTCCAAGCTCGGCGCACTTATCGGCAAGCTGCTTTACATAGCCTTCCCCGCTTCTGGGCGGCACATCGCGTCCGTCAAGGAAGCAGTGGACATAGACCTTATCCAAACCGCGGCGCTTTGCCATATCCAGAGCCGCAAAAACGTGACTTATATGACTGTGCACGCCGCCGTCGGACAAAAGCCCCATGATGTGCAGTGCCTTGCCGCCATTTTTTGCGGCATCCATGACGCTTACATATGCGGGGTTTTCAAAGAAATCGCCGTCTTTTATGGACTTCGTTATCTTCGGCAGATCCTGAAATACGACGCGGCCCGCGCCGATATTCGTGTGGCCAACCTCTGAGTTGCCCATCTGTCCCTCGGGGAGACCGACATCAAGGCCGGAGGCGGAAAGCTGCGTGTACGCATTCTCGGCAAAGAGTTTGTCGAGATTCGGTGTTTTTGCAACGGATATCGCATTGTACTCGGAGGCCGGGGCGATGCCGAAGCCGTCCATTATAACAAGTACAGCTTTACTCATTTTCAGCCCCCGTGGCGGCAATTATCGTCGCAAAATCGGCAGGCTTGAGCGATGCGCCGCCTATAAGGCCGCCGTCGATATCCGGCATGGCGAGAAGCTCTGCTGCGTTCTTTGCGTTCATGCTGCCGCCGTATAGAATGCTGATGCTTCTTGCGGGGCGGGCACCGTAAATTTCTCTTACGATCGAGCGAATCTCGCCGCAGACCTCCTCGGCCTGCTCGGCGGTAGCGGTCTTGCCGGTGCCTATCGCCCAAATGGGCTCGTAGGCTATGACACAGCGGCGAAGTCCGGCCGCATCAATGCCGGCGAGCGCCGCACGCACCTGATAGTTTATGTGGGACATGGTAAGTCCGGCCTCGCGCTGCTCGAGCGACTCGCCCACGCAAATGATGGGGCTTACGCCGTGCTCAAGAAGCTTCTTGGTCTTGCAGTTTACATCAAGGTCGGTCTCATTGTGATACGCTCTGCGCTCCGAGTGACCTACAATGCAGTATTTTGCGCCGACATCGGCAATCTGGGCTGCGGAAATTTCGCCGGTATATGCGCCCTTATCGTGGCAGGAGACATCCTGCGCACCGCAGCATATTTTGACCTCCTTGCCCGCTCTTATCATAGCCGGGACATTGACTGCCGGAACGCACAACACCGTTTCACAGGTCTTAGTCTTGGGAAGCAGTGGCTTGAGTTCCTCGATAAAGGGCTTTATATCGCTGACCAGCATATTCATCTTCCAATTGCCGGCTATTATGGCTTTTCTGTACTTGGTATTCATGGAGTGCCTCCTTTTCTTATTTGTCAAGCAGGCAGGCAACGCCGGGTAGCTCCAGTCCTTCAAGGAACTCAAGTGATGCGCCGCCGCCCGTGGAAATATGCGTCATCTTATCTGCAAAGCCGAGCTTTTCGACAGCCGCAGCAGAGTCGCCGCCGCCGACTATGGTGATAGCGCCGGAGTCGGCAAGAGCCTGTGCCATTGCCTTGGTGCCCTTTGCGAATGCGTCAAACTCAAACACGCCCATGGGGCCGTTCCACACGACCGTGCCTGCGTTTTTGATAGCGTCTGAGAACAGCTCGATGGTTTTGGGACCGATGTCCATGCCCATCCAGCCTGCAGGCATAGCCTTGATGTCGACTATCTCGCTGTCGCAGTCGGCCTTAAATTCATTGCCGACGGCGGTGTCGACAGGCAGCAGCAGCGAAACACCGTTGCGCTTTGCCTTCTCGATCATCTCAAGAGCATAGTCGAGCTTGTCGGCTTCAAGCAGAGAGTTGCCTATCTCGTAGCCCATTGCCTTTATAAATGTGTAGGCCATGCCGCCGCCGATAATGACGGTGTCTGCCTTTTCAAGCAGATTGTTGATAACGCCTATCTTGTCGGAGACCTTGGCACCGCCGAGAACTGCGACAAAGGGGCGCTTCGGGTCGTCAAGAGCCTTGCCCATTACCAACAGCTCCTTTTCAACGAGCAGGCCTGCGTATGCGGGAAGATACGCCGCAACGCCTGCGGTGGATGCGTGTGCACGGTGCACCGTGCCGAAAGCGTCGGAGACATAGACCTCGGCCATGTCGGCAAGAGCCTTTGCAAAGTCTGCGCCGTTTTTCTCCTCACGGATATCAAAGCGCAGGTTCTCAAGCAGCATTATCTCGCCCGGCTTCAATGCTGCGGCCTTGGCCTTGGCGTCATCGCCGATGATATCGTTTGCAAAAATGACCTTCTGACCGAGAAGCTCGGAAAGGCGCTCGGCAACGGGAGCAAGCGTCAGCTTCTGCTTCCACTCTCCCTTGGGCTTGCCGAGGTGGGAGCATGCTATCACGGCTGCGCCGTTTTCAAGCAGATACTTGATCGTAGGCAGTGCGGCAACAATGCGCTTATCGCTGGTTATCGCACCCGTTTCCTTGTTCTGGGGTACATTGAAATCACAGCGCAGCAGCACCTTCTTTCCCCGAACATCGGCATCGAGAACGCTTTTTTTGTTGTAATTCATTTTTTGATCTCCCTTCCGTCAAGTGATCTGAATTTATTTGATAAGCCGAAAACCGGCTCAGTCGGCACTCATAGAGCCTTCCCCGTTTAACCCCGGGAAGCCCTGCTGCCGCAGCGCCTCATAGGCTAAAATTGCGGCGGAGTTGGAAAGATTGAGGCTTCGGGCCTCGCTTCTCATGGGTATTCTTATGCAGCGGTCACGGTACTTTTCACGCAGCCATTCGGGCAGTCCGGCGGTCTCCTTTCCGAGCATGATTGTCACATCCTCGGTCGTGAAGTCGGCCTCGGCATACGAGCGTGGTGCTTTTGTAGTCGCAAGCCAAAGGTTTTCGTCGCCGTTTTTGGCAAAGTAATCGTCAATGTCTTCGTAGACATTTATATCCACCAGCCACCAGTAATCAAGTCCCGAGCGCTTGACGGCTTTATCGGATATGTCAAAGCCCAAGGGCTTTATAAGATGCAGCCTTGCGCCCGTAACGGCACAGGTGCGGGCTATTGCGCCGGTATTATGCGGTATCTCCGGCTCGACCAATACGATGTTCAACATTTAGCTTTACCCGATTCGTATCTTTTTAACTGTTCTTTACTGCATTTTAGCACATTTTCTTTAAAAAAGATGCACTTTTTTATGAATTATTATATTTGTTGCATTTTCGACAATTTTTTGTTATATTCAAAGCTGTAAAGTGCTTAACAAACAGCAAACTGCACATTCAAAGAAGGTCTGTTATGATTTGCAACGACTGTCCGAGGCATTGCGGACAAATTAGAGACGATATTACGGCTGCCGGCGTGTGCCGCTCGCCGAGGCTGCCGCGCATCGCAAGAGCCGCCCCGCATTACGGCGAAGAGCCGTGCATAAGCGGCGAGTGCGGCTCGGGAACAGTGTTTTTTTCCGGCTGCAACCTGCGCTGCGTGTTCTGCCAAAACCACGAGATAAGCCGTGGTAAAGTCGGCAAAACCGTTTCGGTTGAACGGCTGAGCGACATTTTCCTTGAGCTTCAAGGCAAGGGTGTACACAACATAAACCTTGTCACCGGCTCCCACTATGTGCCCGAGATAGTCTCGGCTCTCGAGCGGGCGAAGCTCACTATCCCAGTTGTGTGGAACAGCTCCGGCTACGACAGCGTCGAGATGCTGCGCAGATTGGACGGGCTCGTTCAAGTTTACATGCCCGACCTTAAATATCTCTCGCCAGAGACGGCAAAGCGCTACTCCGCAGCACCCGACTACCCCGATGTCGCCACGGCGGCCATTGACGAAATGTTCAGACAGGTCGGCAAATTTGTGCTTGACGGAAATGATATGCTCAAAAGCGGTGTGCTCATCCGCCATCTTATTCTTCCCGGGAACGAGGATAATTCAAGGGCGGTCATAAAATATGTCGCCGAGCACTTCCCGGGTGACAGCGTGCTGTTTTCGCTCATGTGCCAGTTCACGCCCATGCCGAACACGGAGCGTTTCCCCGAGCTTCAAGATACGGTGTCTAAGGATTTGAACGACAGGCTGTGCGATTATATGGCCGAGTGCGGTATCGAATACGGCTTCTGGCAGGAGCCTGACTCGGCAACGGACGAGATGATACCCGATTTTGATTTAACGGGAATTTGATCATAGAATAAACATAGGAGGTTCGTTATGAATTACAATGAAATCTTAGCTTCTGCAAGAACTCAGGTCGGTCCTTACTGCAAGGCTTGCCCCGTGTGCAACGGACGAGCCTGCGCAAACGCAATGCCCGGTCCCGGCAGCAAGGTACCCGGCAACGGCGCTGCCCGCAACTATGACAAGTGGCAGGAAATTTTCGTCAATATGGACACCCTGTGCCCCAATGCCGAGGTGGATACCACCTTTGAGCTGTTCGGCAAAAAGTTCGCTGCCCCCATTTTTGTAGCCCCCCTCGGAGCCGTGAACATGCACTACGGCGATAAGCACAACGATATCAGCTACAACGGCATCCTCGTCCCCGCCGCAGCCGAGTACGGTATCTGCGCCCTGACCGGCGACGGCGTTGACCCCGAGGTCATGAAAAATGCCGCCAAGGACATGGCAAAGGTCGGCGGAATCGGCATCCCGACGATAAAGCCGTGGAACAAGGAGTTTGTTTTTGAAAAGATAGATCTGCTCAACGAGGTCGGCACCTTTGCCGTTGCAATGGATGTTGACGGTGCGGGGCTTCCCTTCCTCAAGGCAATGAACCCCAACGCAGGCTCAAAGTCCGTTGAGGAGATGCGTGAGATCATTTCTCATGCCAAGATGCCGTTTATCATCAAGGGCATCATGACTGTTAAGGGTGCAATGAAAGCAATCGAGGCCGGTGCCGACGCTATCGTCGTATCGAACCACGGCGGCAGAGTTCAGGGCAACACCCCCGCAACCGCCGAGGTCCTGCCCGATATCGTCAAGGCGGTCGACGGCAAAATCAAGGTATTCGTCGACGGCGGTATCCGCTCGGGTGTCGATGTGTTCAAGGCTCTGGCACTGGGCGCTGACGGTGTTTTGATCGGCAGACCCATCGTTCCCTTCGTCTACGCCGAGGGCAAGGAGGGCTTCAAGGTCTACATGGACAAGATAGTCGCCGAGCTCAAGGGTACGATGACCATGTGCGGCACACCCACTCTCAAGGACATTACCGCAGACAACATTTTTATCGCAAAGTAATATAAGCTGACGGGAGCCAAACCGCTATCGGTTTTGACGGGCAGCTTTCCGTGAAAAAAGTCAAAAAGTGCGAGCGGGCGCACCGACAGACGATAGAGTTCAGCTCCCGTCAGCTTAAGCTAAAAGCTCCGGCTCTGGTCAGACCAAAGCCGGAGCTTTTTTCGTTATTCATCAACCGGGATGCATATCTCGGTCACGAATTTTTCGGGGTCGTTCGTAACGCCGTAGTCGATGAGCGTTATCTCCCGTGAAAAGCCGCTTATGCGCAGACTGTGATCTGCTATATATGCAAGGAGCTTGTCGTAATGCTCGGGTGCCTCGGTGTGGCTTCCGCAAAAGCGCAGGCGTACGCACTGCATTTCGGGCAGCGTCAATGTATCTTCATTGTATATATCCTCGTTATCGAGCATGAGAAAAATGCCGTCATAGCGCCGTGTTTTGCCCTCGATGAGATGCTCTGCCGATATGCCGAGTCCCACCTTGCCGAGAAACACGACGGCCTCGGCATCGGAGCGGTCGAGCCTGCGTATCGGAGCTTCCATGTCGAGCGCACCGTCTATCTTCATAGCATCGTCCATCCAAACTATGCGGCATGCGGGTGTGCGGATGAGTGAGACCGTGTCGAGCGGCACGGACTGTGCATCGCTCAGCCAATTGAGCCGGTGGTCTATCTTGCGCTCGATGCGCTCAAGCTCACGCCGCTTTTGCAAAACGGTCTGCTTTTGCTGCCTGAGTTTTTTCTCAATTAGTCCGATGTCACGGTTTTTAAGAAAATCCTCAATTTCCGAAAGCGGCAGGTCGAGCGCACGCAGGTAGCGTATGGTGTTGAGCACCTCGAACTGTCCGGTACTGTAATACCTGTAGCCGGAGTCTGGCGACACATACTCGGGCGTTAGCAGTCCGATATTTTCGTAGTGTCTGAGGCTGCTCACGCTGATGTGAAACAGCTTTGACACCTCGCCGATGGGAAATAGCTTCGTTCTGTCCATTCTAAACCTCCGCTGCGGCCGACTTGCGTTTGAGTATTGCAAAGGCTATGAGGCACACGGCAACGGACAGCAGTGAGCCGCCAGCAGTCGCCAAGCCCATGGGGAACAGCGTCGTCGGAAAGAGCTTCGATGTGAAGTATGCACCCGGGACACGCACGAGCGTGACCGCGAGAATGTTGTGCAAAAACGATATCCCCGATTTGCCGATGGCACAGAAATAACCGCTGAAGCTGAAGTGGATGCCCGCAAACATGCAGTCCCAGATATAACCCCGGAAATACTGCCCGCCGAGGCGTATGGCCTTGGCATCATCCGTAAACAGCGCAACGATCCGGTCTGCCACGAACTGCGTGCTCACGGCGACAACAAGGCCGAAGCTCACGGTGATAATGATGGCATAGCGCAGTGTTCTTATCGCCCGCTCGGGCTTGTTAGCGCCGATATTCTGCGCACCGAGTGCCGACACTGCCGACAGCATCGACGACGGGACGAGAAACAGGAAGCTCATTATCTTCTCCACGATGCCGACCGCCGCCGCATCGTTCAGCCCACGGCGGTTTGCGATAATGGTGATGATGATAAACGCAACTTGGATAAGCCCGTCCTGCATGGCGACCGGCACGCCGATGGACAGAAGCTTGCTCATCTCCGCCCGGCTGGGCTTGAGATCTGATCTTTCAAGCGTAATACTGTGCTTTTTTCTTATAGACACGAGTGCCACTGTCACGCTGACAGCCTGGGAAAGCGTCGTGCCGAGTGCAGCGCCCGTCGGGCCGAGGTGCATTGCACCCATGAACAGGTAGTCAAGCGCAATGTTTACGATGCAGGCAATTGCGATAAAGTACATTGGCGTTTTGCTGTCGCCCATGCCGCGAAATACGGAGCTTATGATGTTATAAGCCGTTATAAACGGAATGCCTATAAAGCAAACGGTGAGATACGCCGCCGTGCCGCTCACGGCCTGCGCCGGCGTAGACATGACGGAGACGATGGGATCTACGAGCAAAAGCAGCACGATAGTGAGCGTGACGGACACCGCCATGAATAGTGTCACGGTATTGCCGACAAAGTGCGATGCCTTGCGCTTGTCCCCCGCTCCGACGGCTTGACCGATGCTGACGGTCGTACCCATGGCAAGGCCGACTATCATGACGGTCAGCATATGCATGACCTGCGAGCCGACGGAGACTGCGGTCGTGCTCGCAACGCCCTCATACTGACCGATTATGAACAGGTCAGCCATGCCGTAGAGTGTCTGCAAAAAATACGACAGCAGATACGGCAGCGAGAAGAATATAAGATTTTTGGCGACACTTCCGGTCGTAAGGTTTCTTTCCATGCGCTTGCCTTCTTGCATCAAAACTGCACATATTATAAACTCTATAACTATTATAGAGTCAAGCTTAAATTAAAAATAATAGAAAAAGAGACCGAAAATCGGTCTCTTTTCAGCGTTTGCGGCGCTGCGATGTTGAGGGGATGTTCAGCTCTCCCCTGTATTTTGCTATCGTTCGTCGGGAGATGTTCAGCCCCAGCTTTGTGAACATACAGCGGAGCGTTTCGTCGGACAGTGGGTGCTTCTTGTCCTCGTCGGAAATGAAGTTTTGCAGCTGACGCTTTATTGCGCTCGGAGTCACGGCTCCTCCGTCTGTTGAGCTTAGCCCGGAAGCAAAAAAGCTGCGCAGGGGCAAAAGCTTGCTGCCAAAGAGAATATATTTATCGCTGACCGCACGGGAGACCGTGGAAACACAGCAGCCGAGCTCCTGCGCCACCTCGCTCATCGTCATCGGCACGAGATCGGTACTGTGCAGGAAATATTCCTGCTGGCGGCGGATAATGACTCCAATGAGCCTGTCGAGCGTTTTTTCACGCTCGTTGAGCCCATAGAGCACATTCTTGGCCTCGGACATTGCCTTCTTAAGATAATCGTGCGCATCGCTGTACTCGTCTCGCCCGAGCATATCACAGTATTCGTTTTGCAGCGTTACCCGTGGGAATGCCCTGCGGTTGAGCTCAACCGTGAGTTTCCCGTCCTCGCAGCTTACCGTCGCCTCGGGGATCACATACCCCGTGTTGCTTCCGTTGCCGAATCCCTGCGACGGAATGGGGTTTAGACTGCGCACCGTGTCGACGGCCTCACTAAGCTCGGCATTCGAAACGCCGAGAAGCCTGTGGAGTCCCGCCATATCGCCGCTTGCAAGCAGCGGAAGTCCTCTTTGGACAAGCGCAACATTTACGGCGCTGAACTTGCTGCTCTGTGCAAGCTGGATAAGCAGGCATTCCGAAAGACTGCTTGCCCCAACACCCGGTGGATCGAGCATTTGAATGACATAAAGTGCCTGCTCAAGCTCAAACTCGCTCACACCCGTGACCTCGGAAAGCTCCCTGAGCGAGCAGTCCATATAGCCGGACGAATTAAGGCAGCCGACAAGGATGCGGCACAGCTTCAGCTGCCGCTCGTCAAGCTCCTTCATTTGGCCGAGCTGATCCAAAAGATATTCGGAAAAGGTTTTTTCGCTTAAATAAACATCCGTAAAATCGGTGTCCGTTGCCTCGTTCCGCCGTGAACCGCCTCGGTGGAACACCTCACGCACACTTATCTCGTCGGTGTCGGGCTTTTCTATCTTTGCCTGCGGATACGGCTCTCCTATCGGCGGCATTTCAACATCCAGCAGTGGGTTACGCATCGACATCTCCTCAATATAAGACGAAAGCTCCTGAATTGGCATTTGAAGATATTGCAGTGACTGCTTTACAGACGGTATCAGCTTGATTTTTTGGGTCTGCACAGTATTCTGTTTAATCTTCACAGCTTCCACCGCCTTCCGCTCACATTATATTAATCATATCGTAGACCGCAGCCATCTGCGGCTTTCAAAGGGCAGCCAGCACCATAAAGGTGCCGGCCGCTTTGAAGGGGGGTGTAGAAAAAAGTTTGTTAAGTCGGAATTACAATTTGAAAGGATGTGAGGGGAGGATCACAGTGAGAAAACTTAGCAAACTATTTTTACCGAATTAATTGCCTGCGCTTAGGCAGGGTGTCGCCGAAGCTATTTCGGCAGAAAATATCTGTTCACACCGGACTTGTCACGCTCCCGTGTCACTCTGCCGGTGATAAAAAGCCTGTCAAGGTGCGCAACGGTCTCGCTTTGTGCGAAAAACTGCTGGCTCGGCGGAAAGAGCGCCCAGCTGTCTGCTTTTATGCGCCATTTCATGCGTGAGGCTATCTCATATGCATTGAGCCCCGGCTCACACTCGATGATGCCGACGGCCTCATTCAGTCTGCGCTCATGGTGGGCAAGCAGCGCATCGATGCGGTCGTTTAAGCTGACACTGCCGGTGGTGCGGTGTGCCGGAAAAGGAAGAACAACATCGTAGGTTTTTATCTTCCGCAGACTGTGCAAATACATGCCCAGCGCATCGTGCATGCACGCCCAACAGCAGATATTGGGGCTTATATCAAAAAGAACATGGTCGCCAAGCAGCATGGTTTTGCTGTTTTTATCGTAAAGGCACATATGTCCGGGTGAATGCCCGGGGGTCAGGATGCACTCAAAGTCAAAGTCGCCGTAGTGCAGCATGTCGCCGTTATAGACCTTTTGAGTCTCGAACATGCCAGAGGTGTACACGACCGATTCATCGTTCTGGCGTATCTTCTCAAACATATCCTTCGGAAGTCCCTCGCTTTGAAGAAGCTCCATGCAGGCTCGCCAGCGTGCATCGGGTCCGAAAAGCATAAGGTCATAGTCGAGCGCACCCATTATCATTTTGTATCCGAGCGTTGCGAGATATCCCGCATTGCCGACATGGTCGGGGTGAAGATGAGTAAGGAAAACATCGGTGTTTTCCGGTTTGAGGTCAAGGACCTTGATGCCGTGCATCAGGGCATCAAGACACTCGGGACGGTAAAAACCCGTGTCGATGATGAGGTTTCTCCCGCCCTCGGGAGCCTTAACAACATAAGTGTTAAGGTTCCTGAGGGGATTTGCGGGAAGCTCAATGTCAATCGTCCAAAGGCCTTTGATTATCTCAACAGGCTCATTCATGACTTGAGCTGCGCTATCATTGCGTCGCAGACCTCGTCCATATCGCCGACGATGCCGTAGTCGCAGTAATTGAATATCGGTGCGGATGCGTCCTTGTTGACGGCAATAAACTTTTCCGCATCAACGCCGGTGACATGGTTTACGGCACCGGAAACGCCGAATCCTATGTAAAGCTTGGGCTTTATCATAACGCCCGACTGGCCGACCTGAAGCTTGACGGGCAGAAGCTCTCTGTCGCAAACTGGGCGTGTACCTGCGAGCTTGCCGCCGAGAAGCTTTGCAAGCTCACGGTATTTGTCGAGGCTCTCGTCCTTCACGCCGTTGCCGACGCATACGATGGTATCGCACGAGGCAATATCAAGCTCGGGGTCGAATTCGTTTGCTCTGTACTCAAGGAGCTTGGTGCGGATCTTGGCGGGGTCATAGTCGATGTGCTCCTCAATGAGCTCAAATTCCGCCTTTTTGCCGGTGGGGACTGCCTTGAAGGTACCCGGACGGATGGTGCCTACCTGCGGGCGCAGGACCGGGATGGTGATGACCGCCATGATCTTGCCGCCGGCAGCGGGCTCGACGAACTCAATATCGGTCGTCTCGGGATTGTAGATAAGCTCGGTTGCATCCGAGGTGCAGCCGGTCTCAAGGCAGGCTGCAAAGTGCGGGGCAAAATCTCTGCCGTTTGCGGTCGCACCTATAAAGATGGCCGAGGGCTTGTACTTTTTGCTGAGCTCCACATAGAGATTTGAGAAAGCCTCAGTGTTGTAGCGATCGTAGCCGGTACCGGAAACGACGATAACGCCGTCGATGCCGCATTCCTTGAGTTTTTCCATTTCGCTGACGGGGATGCATCCTGCGATAACGCCGATAAGTTTGTCGCCCGACTGGTCGCAAAGCTTGCGTATCTCGCAGCACAGCTCAAAGGCGGCGGAGCAGACCTTGCCGTCGGAGTGCTCTATATGCACCCACATATTTTTAAATTCATGCTTATCCATGTCTGCACCTCCTTAGTCCTTTATAAGCTGCATGAGCTTTTTGACGGAAGCTTCAACGCTGCCCTCGTCGATGATGATGCCTGGCTCCGGCATCACGGGCGGGAACATGCGGGGCACCTTCGTCGGTGAGCCCGGGTCGCCGATGCGGCCGCGGTCAAGCTCGGGGATATCGTCTGCCGTAATGGTCGTGATAACAGCCTTCTTTGCCGCAAGCTTGCCCTTGAGATTGGGTATGCGGGCGGGGTAATTTGTCTTTTCCATGGTAAAAAGGCACGGAAGCTCAACCTCGAGAACCTCGACACCGTCTTCAAGCTCACGCTCGACAACGGCGGTCTTTGCCTCCTCGTTGACTTCCTTTATGAGCAGTGCGCCCGTGACCTGTGCGGTACCGAAGCGCTGGGCAAGCTGAGCGCCCATCTGACCGGTAGCGCCGTCAAGCGACTCTTTACCGCAGAAGATCATGTCGAATTTATCCTGCGTATCGGCTGCCGATAGTATCGAGTAGCTGGTCGCAAGCGTGTCGGCATTGCCGAAGGCGCGGTCGGTAACTAAAACGGCCTTATCGGCACCGACGGCAAGGCACTCACGCAAAGCCGCTTCCGCATTGGGAGGTCCCATCGTTATGAGGGTGACCTCGCCGCCGCAGGTCTCCTTGACCTTCATTGCAGCGGAAAGTGCGTTTGCGTCCTGCGGGTTAAGTATAGCCGGAACACCGGCACGGATGAGGTTGCCGGTCTCGGGATCCATGCGCATCTGGTCGACATCGGGGACCTGTTTTACACAGCACAGTATTTTAAGCATCAGTCCGCCACCTTTCCGGGATTGAGTATACCCTTGGGGTCAAGCTCAGCCTTTGCGGCCTTGAGCTTACTGCCCGCATCGCCGGCGAAGGGTGCTTTTGCGTAGCCGAAGCCGTATTCGCCTCGGATATCGCCGCCGAGAGCGGTGCACTTTTCGTACACAGCCGGTGTCAGCTCGTTTATAAGACTCTTGAACTCATCTCTTTCACCGTCAAATGCAATGTGGATATGCATTCCGCCGGAGCCGACATGGGCATATGCCATCGCCTTCATGCCCTTTTCCTCGGCAGCGGCCTTGACCCACTCGACCATCTCGGCAATGTTAACTGCCGGAACAGTGATGTTATATTCAAATGAGTTCTTTGCGCCGCTTTCCATGGAGGTGTGGAACGCATCGTGAGCAGCCCACATATCGCGCTTCATGGTCGTGGTATCGCCTACGAGAATATCAAGGCACTCAAGCTCCTCGGCAAGCTCTGCGATAGACTCCATCTGTTCCATGACAAGGTCGTCGTCCTCGCCCTCGAGCACTGCCATGAGGGTCGCTGCGACTCGCTCGCCATCCATCTCGACGGGGAACACGGGATTTCCGGTGACATTGCCGGAAAACTCGACCATGTCGGTGTCCATGTATTCGACCACCGCAGGCGAGCAGCCGGTGCCGAGAACGGTCTGAGCCGCTTTGACGCAGCTTTCGGTATCCATGAACGGCAGAAGCAAAATTGCATCGGCCTTGGGTTTATCGATAAGTCTGAGAGTGAGCTCGCAGATAACGCCGAGCGTGCCCTCGCTGCCGATGATCTCCTCGGCATCGTTGAGTTTTTTCACGCTGCCGTCGGCAAGAATGGCCACGCCGTCGACGATATAGTCACGGGTGCCGCCATATTTCACTGCGCAGGGGCCGCCTGCGTCGGTCGCAGCGTTGCCGCCGATGGTCGAGGTCTTTTCGCCGGGATCGGGAGGATAGTAAAGGCCGTGGCTCTCCGCCTCGGACTTGACATCCTGCAGCAGAACACCGGGCTGAACACGCAGGGTGCGCTCGGCTTCGTTAAACTCAAGGATCTTGTCCATTCCCTTGACCGACAGTACAATGCCGCCCTTTATGGGGACAGAACCGCCGACCTGACCCGTACCTGCGCCTCTTACGGTCACGGGCACATCGTTTTCACTGCAAATTTTGAGGACTACCGACACATCGTCGGTGCTTTGTGTCTCGACAACGGCATCGGGAGCAAAGTTTCCGCCGGGGTACTCGTCATGGCAGAAATCAGCGCCGATGGCCTCGCCCGTGAACACACGACCTTCTCCAAAAGCAGCTTTTAGGTTTTCAATAACATTGGTATTCACTGTAATTACCTCACAACTGATTGTTATGCATCAAATCTTCCGAGTGCCTTGACGCACTCTGCCATCATGGTGTCGATGACCTCCTGAATCGAGATGACGCTGTGGCACAGGCCGCCTGCCTGACCGTAGCTGATAACGCCACAGTTTTCGACATCGCCGTTTTCGTAGAACATCTTCTTTGCGGTAGCGCCCGCAACGACCTCGGCAATAGCAGAAAACTCACAGCCGCTCTTTTCTTTTTCGAGAGCTTCCTTGACGACATTGCTCTTGTAAAGGCGAGTGGTGTTTCTGAACGCACGCAGAAGATAGGCCGTGCAGGTCTCGTCGGCGTTTTCGGCAAGGTACTGCTTAACACTGTCAAGTACAGGGCATTCCTTTGTCAGCAGCATGCGGGTGCCGAGATAAACGCCGTCTGCGCCCATCAAGAGCGCTGCGGCCATCTGCTTGCCGTTTGCGATGCCGCCTGCGGTGATAACGGGAATGGAAAGCTCCTCAACACAGCGAGGGGTCAGAACGATAGAGCCGATATCGTTCTCGCCGGAGTGGCCTGCACACTCACAGCCGTCTGCAACGACCATATCGCAGCCGATGGACTGCGCCTTGAGAGCATGCTTAACGGTGGTGCACTTATGTATAACTATCATGCCTGCCTTTTTCATTGCCTCCATGAGCGGGGGCTTTGCGGGCATGCCGGAAGTCTCGATGATCTTTACGCCCTCCTCGACGCAAACCTTGAGGTAAGCGGGATAATCGACGCTTGCAAGAGACGGCATAAAGGTGAAGTTGACTGCGTAGGGCTTATCGGTGAGCTCTTTTATCTTCTTGAGCTCGGAGCGCAGAGCGTCTGCGTCTGCACAGGTACCGGAGGGCAGGATGCCCAGACCGCCTGCATTTGCAACGGCTGCGACCATCTCAGCGTTAACTATCCACGCCATGCCGCCCTGGAAGATGGGATATTTGATACCGAGCTTTTCGGTAACTGCGGTTTCAATAACTTTTGACATTTTGTTTCCTCCTTGATCTTTCACACGGCATCGGGAGCAGTGCCCCCGATGCCGATACTGTCAGTTCAGCAATGCTTATTCAATGCCAAATTCCTTGAAAACCTCTTCGTTATCCGCACCGGGAACGCCGCAGGTGGTGTGCGGTCGGGGGCCAATGCCGTTGAAGCGGAGAGGCGGCTTGGGAATGTAGACCGACTTGCCGGACTCGTAGGTGAACGGAACGATGTCCTCGTTGGCAATGGCCTGCTCGCTGGTGTATACATCCTTGAAGTGAGGCATCTTGCAGTAAACAAGGTCAGCCTCGCCAAGGCGTCTGAGGACATCCTCAGTCTTGCACTTTATTGCGTGGGCGGCTATCGCCTTGATGCACTCCTTGCGGGGCTCAAGTGCGATGGTGGTCGCCTGATGGCTGAACACGGGGTGATCCTTGAGCTCCTCCATGTCGTAAACATAGCAGAACTTCGGCCACTGCTCGTCGTACTTGCTCATGCTGGTCATGATGTAGTCGCCGTCGGCGGTCTTGTACGGGCAGTTCGTAGGAGGCATCTGATAGTAGCTGCGGGGCCACTGGTAACCGTACTGGGTGCCGATGCTCATCTGAGAGAACGCCCAGATGCCTGCGCCGAACAGCGGGCAGGTGACATAGCCGCCCTCGCCGGTCTTCTCGCGCTGGTACAGTGCTGCGCAGATGCCGCCCGCCACCCAGCCGCCGACTGCGGTATCGCCGCCGCCGACAGGGCCGTTGATGGGAAGGCTGTCGCCCGCTTCGTTCTGGATGACCATATCCATAAGGAAGCCGGTCTCTGCCCAGTAGGTGGTGTTGTCATAGCCGGGGTCGGTCTTGCGGGGGCCCTTCTCACCGTAGCCGGTGATACATGCGTACACAAGCTTGGGGTTGCGCTGCTTCAAGGTCTCGTAGTCAAGACCCATCGCCTTGAGTGCGCCTGCGCGGTAGTTGACAAGGAATACATCGGCCTTGTCGATGAGCTTTTTGAGCTTTTCAAGCTCGTCTGCGTCTCTGAGGTTGAGCTTTACGTGCTTTTTGCCGGAGTTGAGGCTCTCGTATACGGGGCTCTCGTTGGGAAGGATGGGGCTTGCATACACACGGGGAGTGGTTCTCCAGTTGTCGCCTCTGTCATTGGTCTCGACCTTGATGACTTCTGCGCCCATCTCGTACAGTGCCTTGCCGCAGGAAGGTGCGGAAATTACCATCGATAACTCAATTACTTTTACGCCGTCTAAGGGTCTATTCATTATAGTTTCTCCTTTTTAAGAATTGTTTTTCCGATTTTTACTTTCTTCGCTTGTCCCTCGGCGCACCCTAACGCTGGCGGACAGTTTGCGAACAAATATACTACCCACCTTATTACAAGCAAAAACCGTGCCAAGTATGTCAAAAAAACGGCACACCCATCGAATTTGGGTGTGCCGAACATTGTTTTTAGGTCAATCGACATCAATATTAAGTTTTTTAAGCCTGCGGTAGAGTGCCGGCCGGGACATGCCGAGTTCGTTCGCAACCTTGCTCTTGTTACCTTTATACTTATCAAGAAGCTCGATTATCTGCCGTGTCTCGGTGTCCGCTTCGGACATTGCCGCACCGAAAATGCCCTCGTCATCCGGCTCCGGCTCGTCTATCTCCGCCTCTGCATCCTGAGCGAGCCATGCGATGTTGTCGGGTATATCGTTTATTGTTATCTTCTGCGCTGCGGCAAGGTTCACGCCGTACTCGACTGAATTGCGCAACTCACGCAGATTGCCCGGCCAATCATAGGCCTTGAACGCCTGGAGAACATTTTGAGATATGTATGTCACATTCTTGCCCATCGCCTTGCTGCACTGGCTAAGGAAGCAGTACGCAAGGTCGGGTATATCCTCCTTGCGGTCACGCAGAGCGGGCAAACGGATGGTGAAAACATTTATCCTGTAATACAGGTCAAGTCGGAATTTCCCTTGCTCCACAAGACTTTGCAGGTTCTGATTTGTCGCAACGACTATGCGCACATCGACCTTTCTCGGCTTGGTGTCGCCAAGGCGGGTGACCTGCCTGTCCTCAAGGACCTTGAGAAGATGCACCTGCAGGTCGAGCGGCATATCGCCGATCTCATCGAGAAACAGCGTGCCGCCGTCGGCAAGCTCTATCTTGCCGGGCGAGCCGCTCTTGCGTGCGCCGGTGAATGCACCCTCAACATAGCCGAAAAGCTCGCTGTCTATGAGCTCACGGGGCATTGCGGCGCAATTTAGCGATACAAACGGGCGGCCTCGGCGGGCACTGGCGTTGTGGATAGACTGGGCAAAAAGCTCCTTGCCGGTACCCGATTCGCCGAGGATCAGCACGTTGCTGCTGCTTTCGGCGACACGCCGAGCCTTATACACGGCATTGGTGAAAGCCTCTGAAAAGCCTACAAGATTATCGAAGCTGTACTTTGCGACATATGCACTGGATTTCGCCGAAGTCGTGCGCCTGTCGGGAACGTCGGTATCGGTCAAATGGTCGAGCAGCTTCAGCTTCTGTGCCAAGAGGTTAGGATCTCTTGAAAGAAACATGACAGCGCCTATGGTCTCGCCTGCGCTGATGACATCCTTTTTCTTCACATAGTAAGGTCCGACCTTGAGCATAACACGGTGTACCTGCGTAGGTGCCTCGGCATTAGCATCCTTTTCCGCCACCTCAGCAAGAGAGGGCGAAAAGTTCTCCAGCTTCAGGCCGATTATCTGATTCAGCTTGACATTTTGGCAGGTCAGGACATTGTCGCTGACATCGATAATGGTGTTGCTGTTGTCAATGCCAATATAGCACATCCCGCTTTGTGCGATGAAGAAATTTATGACCGCATTGTACATGAGATAATTGGAGTTAAGAATGCTGTTCTGGCGGTACATATGGGTCTTAAGAATGTAGCTGAATATTGCATCCACGCCTTCAACGTAGCGCGCCTTCGGGACGATTATCATGCAGGGAAACACTATGCCGACCCTGTCCGAATTTGAAAACTGCGGACAAGTCGCAACGCAAATATAGTCCTTCAGCGCATCAAGATAGTGCTCGCTGCCGTACACCCACCTGTCTTGCCCCGATTCAAAGGCAAGCGCCAATGCATTTGTGCCAATTCTCGATTCTGCAAGGTTTGAACCGAAGCGAAAATTCTTCGCCCTCAGCTCATCCTTGAGTTTCCTGCTTCCTCTTATCGCAAAAACATCAAGATGGTCGTCGACAAACACTATCGCCGCACCGAGATAATCAAGCATTTCGGCCTCGGCATCGTAAAAATACGAGTCTCTTGTGTTGAGCTGCACGATGACATTGGTCAAAACATCACGATTTAATTTGCCCGGAAGCACCTTTGAGGATGCGTCAACGCCAAACTCGGCAGACTTTCTCCAAGAGGCCGCAATATCTTCCGGAACACATTTGTCTATCTCGCCCGTTTTGATAAAATTTTGTCTTGCAAGCTCAATTCGAGACTGGTCATTTAAATTTTTCAAATCAATTTCTCTCCATCTTATACATTTCGTCGAAAATTGTCAAAACATAGTGTTCGTACGGTCAAAAAAGTGTCCGCTGACCGTTCGGTGTTCGCCAAAATTGTAACGCTGTTTTGTATCGTGTGTCAAGTCCCTTTCGGAGTATTGAAGCGGAAAAAAATATTTTTTCTAAAAAATTTTTTAATCATTTTCTGCACAAAACAAGTATAATTGTTTATATTGTTAGTTAAATAATTAGCGTTTTCGACCTTTGTACTCCTTTCAGCAACATTTTTTCGTGTGTTCGACCTATGCTGGCACACTTTTTGCTTTATGTATGTCGTAAGGGTAAAAAACCACAACATGTATCATCATGAAAGGAGTCAATTACATGATCGACTTTAAACTTACCGAAGAACAGGAACTGTTGCTTGAAAGCGCAGAAGAGTTCATCAAGCAGGGCAACTACGACGAGTACTTTAAAGAGTGCGACCGTGAGCACAAGTATCCCGAGAAGGCTTGCAACGCTTTCGTAGAAGCCGGCTTCCACCGCATTGACCATCCCACCCAGTTCGGCGGCGACGGCCTCGACCTCGTTACCACGGTCCTTCTCAAGCTTAAGTTCTATGAGAACGGCTGGCCTGCACTGACCATCCCCGGCGGCAGCCTTGAGATCGACAACATCATGGCATACGGCACTCCCGAGCAGCAGGCAAAGATCCTTTCCTACGCATCCAAGGGCATCAAGTCCTACACTCTCGGCTTCACCGAGCCTCAGGCCGGTTCCGACAACAGCGGCATGACCACCAAGGCCACCCACGAAAACGGCAAGGTGTACATTGATGGTCACAAGACCTTCAACACCGGTGCTACCGTTGCACCTTACATGATGTGCATCGCCCGTGAGTACGAAAATGAGAACCCGTACAAGGATATGTCTTGGTACCTCGTTCCTCTGGACGCACCCGGCGTCAAGATCTCCGTCCTCGACAAGATCGGCTGCCACTGCATGCCCACCTGCGAAGTTTATCTTGACCATGTCGAGCTCGACGAATCCGACCTAGTCGGCGTTAAGGGCAAGGGCTTCTACCAGCTGATGAAGAACTTCGAGACCGAGAGACTGTTCACCTGCGTCTCCAATGTCGGTATGGCAATGTGCGCATACAACGACGCCCTTGCATACGCAGGCACCCGCAAGCAGTTCGGCAAGAACATCGGCGACTTCCAGATTATCCAGCAGAAGCTGTGCGACATGAAGATCAAGTGCGACAACATGTACAACATGCTGCTTCGCTGCGCATGGAAGAAGCAGAACGGCGAGCAGCTCGGCGTTGACGCTTCCCTGCTCAAGCGCTACACCGGCAAGGCCGCATTTGAGGTCATCGACGACGCAATGCAGGTTATGGGCGGCATCGGCTACACCAACGACTGCCGTATCGCACGCCTGTGGCGTGACCAGCGCGGCGCCCGTATCTACGCAGGTACCGAAGAAGTCATGGTCCACTCCTCCGCAAGAGCACTTATAAAGAACGGCCCGTCTACCTTCTGCAAATAAACGAAAGGCCACCACTCCATTGGAAAGGACTCCAAAATGAAAGTAGTAATCTGCTATAAGCTCGTACCGGATGTATCAAATGTCAAGGTCAAGGCTGACCGGACGCTCGATCTGTCCGAGTGCGAATGGTCGATAAGCCAGTACGACCTCAACGCAACCGAGGCTGCTAACAGACTTGTCGCATCCAACGAAGGCAGCACACTTACGGCGCTGACCTTCGGCGGCGATATCACTGACAACTCCAAGCTCCGCAAGGCGATCCTTGCAAGAGGCCCGCACGATCTTGTCATAGTGAAGGATGAGGCGGCAGGCTCTGCCGACACATATGCGACCGCAAAGATCCTTGCCGAAGCGATCAAAAAGATTGGCGATGTCGATGTCGTTGTATTCGGCGAAGGCTCAGGCGACATGTATGTCCAGCAGACCGGCAGCATGGTCGGCGCAATGCTCGGCTGGAACACCGTTAACTCCGTGAACGCTCTGAGCATGGCAGACGGCAAGCTCAATATCGGCCGCCTCGTTGAAGAGTGCACCGAGAACCTTGAGCTCACCCTCCCTGCCGTTGTCAGCGTCACGAGCGATATCTGCCCGCCGAAGATTGCAGCAATGCGTGATATCCTCGCGGCAGGTAAAAAGCCCTGCGTCGCATGGACGAGCGAAGATGTCGGCACCGGCATCGAGAATAAGTCCGTGACCGAGAGCATTCTTGCTCCCATGCAGACCGACCGCAAGAAGATCGTCAGCGGTGCTGCCGATGAAGATCATATCAATGCTGTTGCCGCCGTGCTGCGCAGCGTGATGTAAGGAGGTAGTCAAAATGCTTAATAATGTTTTTGTTATCTCCACAAAGAAGGCAAACAGCTTTGCGCTGTGCCTTGAGGCCGCAAAATACGGCGAGCATGTCAGCCTCATTTACGCAGGCGAGAAGGACGATGCAGTCAATGCCGAAAAAGCATACTGGCTCGGCTCCCTCGACAACACCTCTTTCGTGACCTATATTCCCGAGATCGTAAAGCTCGTTAAAGAGCAAAAGCCCGAGCTTGTGCTCATAGAACTCACGAAGAACGGCCGTTTGGCGGCAGCTCATGCGGCAGTCGCACTCGAGACCGTCGTTCTGACCGATGTCAGCGAGCTGAGTGCAGCCGACGACAAGGTCACCGGCAAGAGGATGGTCTATGGCGGCAGCGCCGTCAAAACCGAATCGGTCAGCGGAAGCGCCGTTGTTTGTCTGTCCGTTCAGGCCGACAAGGAGGCTCAGCCCACGGCGGCAGGCGAAATAATCGAGCTTGCAGCCGAAAATTGCGGCGGCATCACCTTCACCGGCAAGACCGAGCGTACCGTCCAGACGGTTAACCTCAATGCGGCAACCAGAGTAGTCGGCGTCGGCCGTGGCTTCTCCACCGAGGAGAGTCTGAGCATCGCAAGGGACTTTGCGGCTGCATTTGAGGCCGAGATCGGCTGCACACGCCCCATCGCCGAGGAAGAGCGCTGGATGCCCACCGAACGCTACATCGGCGTTTCCGGTGCGATGATAAAGCCCGCCGTGTATGTTGCGGCAGGTATCTCCGGTCAGGTTCAGCACACTGTCGGTGTCAACGAGGCCGGTCTCATCATTGCAATCAACAAGGATGAGCACGCACCCATATTCAACAACTGCGACTACGGCATAATAGGCGATGTGGCACAGGTACTCCCGCTGCTCGCCGAAAAGCTGAAAGCATAAACCACAGCATCGCAAAACCGGGGACAGGGCCGCTTCGGCGGCCTGTCCCGGAATGCGTCACTTAAAATCTTACTACCCCCTCTCATACACCCTAATACACCCACCCGTGCAAAAGTGATTGCCAAAGTTTTGACTTTGTCAATGTAAGTCACCTATACAACCATACATAAGAATATAACCATAAGGATTAAAGGAGATAACATGATAGGAATTATCGGAATCATTCTTGCAGTTGCCCTGTTCGTATTTATGGCGATCAAGGGCTACAACATGGTCCTCGGCGCAGTCCTTGCGACCATCGTCATGGCGCTGTTCAACTCGCTGCCCGTCTACGAAGTCGTAATGGGTACATATGTCGCCTCCGAAGGCGCAGCCGGCACCGGCTTCATGGCCTTCATGGCAGGCTTTATCAAGAACTACATGCTGCTGTTCGTCCTCAGCTCCCTGCTCGGCAGGATCATGGCCGACGGCGGTGCGGCACGCCGTATCGCTCTGAGTGCGGCAAAGCTCGTCAACAATGCCAGTGAGGCAAACAAAAAGTTCGCCTGCGCAGCTCTCGTTCCCGTGCTTTACTTCATCCTCAGCTATGTCGGCATCTCCGGCTTCGTTCTTGTTTTCACCATCATGCCCATAGCAAAGGAACTGTTTGAGAACACCAACACTCCCTGGCGTCTGTACTGCTTCGGCGGTCCTCAGGCTGTCGGTGCGACCATGCTGGTCGGCTCCCTGCAGGCAGGCAACATCTACGCATCCGATGTCTGCGGCACCACCACCATGGCAGGTATTGCTCCCTCTCTCATCGGTATCGTCGTTTGGATCATCGCAACCGTCATCCTTCTTAAGGTCATGCTCAAGAAGTCCGTTGACAAGGGCGAAGGCTTCCTGACCGACGGTGCAGCCATCAAGGCAGCAGCAACCTCCGCACAGCTTCCCGAAGAGAAGCTTCCGAACTTCTGGGTCTCCATCCTGCCCCTGGTTCTCGTTATCGTTCTTTCCGCAGCATTCAAGATCCCCGTTATCCCCGCACTTCTCTACAGCTGCGTGCTTGCTATCCTCCTGTTCTGGAAGAACATCTCCAAGACTCTCAAGAGCACCCTCGCAAACGGCATCACCAGCTGCTTCGGCGCTGTATTCACCGTTTCCGCAACCTTCGCAATGGGTTCCGTTATCAAGATTCTCCCCGCATTCACCCACATCATGAGCGCTTTCAACTCTCTGCCCGGTCTGCTCGGCGGCGTCGGCCTGACCATCCTCTCTGCATTCATCATGGCCTCCGCTTCCTCCAACATTGCAGCATTCGGCTCCACAATCCTTGAAAGCATGACCACCGCCGGCATCGAGAACGGCATCGCACACCGTCTGATGACCATCAACGGCTTCTCCTGCATGGGTCCGCACAACGCCGGTATCGCAAACGCCTGCGCCGTTACCAAGATCGAGTACAAGCGCTGCCTGACAGTCTACATGCTCGCAACCTGGATCCCCGGCGGCTGCGCAGCCATTGTCACCGTCGCACTTGCGGCATTCGGTGTATTCTAATTAAAACTTTACCGAAAGCAGGCAAATTATCTGCTTGAAGAGCATCGGCCTGCTTGCGGATTGAGATCTGTAAGCAGGCCATTTTAAAGCCGAATTTTCTCTCGGCTTCCATATTACAGCTGAAAGGACACCACATATATGAAACCTCTGGAAGGCGTAAAGGTCGTAGACCTTTCCACATATGTTGCCGCATCTTCCTGCGGCAGAATGATGGCCGACTGGGGTGCCGACGTCATCAAAGTCGAAGCTCCCTCCGGCGACGGTTACCGCAAGTTCGGCCGCGCATACAAGTGCCCCGTTGACGATGACTGCAACCCCCTTTTTGACTCGCTCAACGCAAACAAGCGCGGCATAGTTATAAATCTCAAAACCGAGGAAGGTATGGCCGTCATGCATAAGATGCTCGAGACCGCCGATGTTTTCCTCACCAACACCAGAAACCAGTCCCTCGTCCCTATGGGCCTTGACTATGAGACGCTTATGAAAAAGTATCCCCGTCTCGTCATCGCTAACCTCTCGGCATACGGTGAGAAGGGTCCCGAGGTAAACCGCCCCGGCTACGACACCATGTCTCTGTGGACACGTTGCGGCTTTACCCACGATGTCTCCTTAATTAACGAAGGGCACTACGCCCCCACACTGCCCCTCATGGGCACCGGTGATATTCCCGTTGCAATGGGTCTTATGGCGGCTATCAACGCTGCGCTTCTTGCCCGTGAAAAGACCGGCAAGGGCGACCGTGTCGCACTCAGCCTCATGGGCACCGGTCTTTGGATGGGCTCGCAGATGATCGAGAGCACCCAGTTCGGCCATGTTTACCCGAAAAACCGCTTCACACAGTCCCCTGTCGGCGCAGCGTACGAGTGCTCCGACGGCACTTGGTTCAACTGCAATGTCGTCAATTTCCCGAAGGACTACCCCAACTTCCTTCGCCTCATGAACCACGCCGAGCTTCTGGACGATCCTCTCTACAACAACCGTCCCAATATGAATAAGCCCGAGATCGCAGAGCATCTGTACAAACTGTTCGCAGCCGAGTTTATAAAGCAGCCCGCTTCCTACTGGAAGGAGCAGTTTGAGCTCAACGATCTGTGCTACGAGGTCGTCGGCACCTTCAGAGGTGCTCTTGACGATCCCACCGCATGGGAAAACGATTTCCTGTACAAGATGAAGCACGAAAACGGCACCGAGAGCGTTCTTGTACGCCCCTCGATGACAAGCGTAAACCTCGGTCTGCCCGAGTACAACAGAGCGCCCAAGCTCGGCGAACACACCAAGGAGGTTCTTGCAGAGTACGGCTACAGCGAGGCCGATATCGACAAGATGCTCGCAGACGGTGCAGCAGTCCAGCGCTAAAACACATTTTTCATTACTATAACAAGGAGGAATATTTATGGCAATCGTAGGACCTCTTAACGGAGTAACTGTAGTTGAGCTCGGCAACCAGGTCGCAGCTGCGACCTGCACCCGCATGATGGCCGATCTCGGTGCAAATATAATCAAGGTCGAGAACACCGCAGGCGGCGACACTTACCGTGCATGGCCCCGTGCCATCGGTGCACCCATTGACGACAACTTCAACCCCATCTTCGATGTCCTCAACGCAAATAAGAGAGCTATCTCCCTCGACCTTAAGTCCGAAGGCGGCAACAAAGTCATGTACAGCCTTCTGGAAAAGGCCGATATATTCATCACCAATGTCCGCACCAAGGGTCTGAGCCACATCGGCCTTGACTACGACACTCTGAGGGTCAAGTTCCCGAAGCTCATCATGGGTCAGCAGGTCGGCTACGGTGAAAAGGGTCCTGACAAGGACAAGCCCGGCTACGATAACACCGCCTTCTGGGCACGCAGCGGCTTCCTGTACGGTCAGAAGGTCGATTTTGACGACTCGGATATCGAGTCCTACCCCGTATACATGCCCATGGGCATGGGCGACACCGCCTGCGCAATGAGCATGATGGCAGGCTGCATGGCTGCACTTCTGCACGCCCGTGAGACCGGTGAGGGCGATCGCATCATCATTCCCCTGTACGGCACGGCAATGTGGATGGCAAACATCCAGATCGACGGCACCCAGTTCGGCTACAAGTACCCCAAGACCCGCAACATCTCCAGCCCCTTTGGCGCTCCCTACAAGTGCAAGGACGGCCGTTGGTTCATGCCTCAGGTCGCAAACTTTGCAAAGGATGTCCACAAGTTCTTCAAGTGCATCGGCGTTGAGGATATGGAGGAAAACCCCGCATACCTCGTTCGCCCGAATTACAACAAAGCAGATTTCAACGCTCCCGTTATCGCCCGCTTCGAGAAGATCTTCGCTACGAAGACCGCCGACGAGTGGTGCGATGAGTTCAGAAAGTACGACCTGTGCTTTGAGAAGCTCTACAGCTACGAGGAAGTTCTCGTCGACGAGACTGCCGAGGTCAATGACTATGTCTACACCATGCAGTACCCCAACGGTAAGAGCATCAAGATGGTTCGCCCGAACATCCGTTCCCAGCGCACCGGCATAGTTGAGATCAAGCAGGGTCCCATGCACGGCGAGCACACCGTTGAACTCATGAAGGAATACGGCTATGGCGATGCCGAGATCGAGAAGATGCTTGCAGACGGTGCCGTAAAGCAGCACGATTAAGACAGTCAGGCATTCCCCTCCCCGGTTCTTTTGCCGCTATGAGGCCGTGATAGGACGGTCAACAGAAACTATAAAAGAGGCAAGTCATGAACAACAAACTTTTTACAAAACCGACCGGCTTCGGTCAAATAATCGACGGCACCGTTGCCCGATGCCCCGAGCGTGAAGCCATCGTCTACAAAGACTGGCGCATCACCTACGGCGAGATGGGTAAGCTCATCAACCAGACTGCGCACTATCTGCGCTCGCTCGGTCTTGCAAAGGGCAGCAGACTGTCCGTCATTTCGAGAAACTGCCCCGAATGCCTTCTCATCGAGATCGCTGCGCTTAAGCTCGGCATCATCCCCGTCAGGATCAACTGGCGCCTGTCGCCCGAGGAAATGGAATATATCATTGACCTCAACGATGTGAACATGGTATTTTACCGTCCCGAAAATCCCGAATGGGGTAAGGCTCTTTCCGAGCACTATTCGGATGCCGCCCACGCAGGGAAGATATTCGTAAACCTTAACGACACCGACAAGAAGTCCGTTCTCTACGATCTGGTCACCGATTTTCCGGACGACAGCATAGAGATCGAGCTCAGTCCCGACGATGAAGCCGTCCGTATGCACACGAGCGGCACCACCGGCAGGCCGAAGTGCGTTGTTTATACGCATGGCGGCATGCTCGGCGAGCTCGAGAGCGTCAAGGATATTTACGAGTACACCGACGGACAGCGCTATCAGTTTATTGCGCAGCTGTTCCACACCGCCTGTATAGGCGCATATCTGTCCCTATGCACCGGCGGCACGCTCGTCCTCATGGACAGATTTGACCCTGCGACCTATATGCAGAGCCTTATAAGCGAGCGCATCACCGCAATAAGCGTCGTCCCGACCGTTCTCAAGTGGATACTCGACGAAGCTGACAAGCACGGCTACGACCTCAGTGAGCTGCGTGTCGTGCGTTACTCCACCTGCCCCATCCCACCGGCAACATTGCACCGTGCGATGGAAAAGCTCCACTGCAATTTCTATCAGTCCTACGGCATGACAGAAATGGGCAGCATCGTCACTGCTCTCGTTTCCGAGGATCACTTCACCGACAACGGTGCCCATCTTGACAGCGTCGGCCGTCCGATTCCGGGCGCACAGATGATGATAGCCGACGAGAACGACAACGAGTGCCCCGCCGGCGTAGTCGGTGAAATACTCGTCAAGGGTCCGGGCAAGATGAAGTGCTATCTCGGCCAGCCGGAGCTTACCAAAAATGTGTTCCGCGACGGCTGGTATCATACGCACGACATGGGATTTATCGACGAATACGGATATCTGCACATCTCCGGCCGCAGCGACGACATGATAATCTCCGGTGGAGAGAACATCCATCCGGCAGAGATAACGAATGTCATCATGGCAATGCCCGGCGTCAAGGAAGCCGCCGTTTACGGTCTTCCCGATGACACATGGGGCGAGAGGGTCAAGGCAAGCGTTGTGCTCTACCCCGATGTCAGCATCACAAGCGAGCAGATCCGTGCTTTCTGCAAGCAAAAGATCGCAGGCTTCAAGGTGCCCAAGGAGGTCGAGATACTTTCCGAGCTGCCTAAGACCCCGAGCGGCAAAGTAATCATCCGCGAACTTAAAGAACGCTCCATGAAAAAGTGAGCGCAGACAAGGAGGTACAAATGATCAAAACCAAGCTTACCAAATTACTGGGCATCGAGTACCCGATCGTGCAGAGCGGCATGCAGTGGCTGGCTGTTCCGCAGCTGGCTGCGGCAGTCTGCAACGCAGGCGGCATCGGCACCATCAATGTCACCTGCTGGCCTACTCTCGACGAGTTTGCCGACGCTCTCGACGAGATGAACTCTCTGACCAGCAAGCCCTACATAGTAAACATCTCCCTCGCACCGACCCAGCGTCTGGACAACGAGGAGATACGCAAGACCATCAAACTGTGCGGCGAAAAGCATGTCGCAGCCATCGAGACCAGCGCCGAGGATCCCCGTGAGTTTATCGCCGACATCAAGTCCGCCGGTATGCGTCACTTCCACAAGTGCCCGAACTACAAGGTCTCCATGAGCATGGAGCGCAAGGGTCTTGACGGCGTTATCATCGCAGGCTACGAGGTCGGCGGCCACCCCTCGGCCGACGGTGTCGGCACCTTCGTTATCGCACGCCGCTGCGCAGCCGACATGAAGATCCCCGTCATCGCCGCAGGCGGCATAACCGACGGTCACGGTCTTGCAGCAGCCCTCGCTTTGGGTGCTTCCGGCGTCGCAATGGGCACACGCTTTGTCTGCACCGACGAGTGCCCCATTTCCGATAACCACCGTCAGTGGGTCATTGACCACACCGAGAAGGACACTGTCCTGTGTCAAAAGACCATCGGCAGCATGATGCGTGTTACCAAGAACAACGCCTCCCTGCTCGCAAACGAGATCGAGGAGCGAGGCATACTCACCGGCAAGGGTGCTATGGACATTCTCAAGGAGCAGATGCCCGTCATCACCGGTCAGAAGACCCGCAAGTCCTTTATCGACGGCAATGTCGACAGTGCGATTTTCTGCACCGGCATGGGTATGGGTCTTATTCACGATGTCGTCCCCGTCAAGACGCTTCTCGACCGCATGGTCAAGGAAGCCGAGGAGACCATAGACGGCATGAAAGCAGCTTTTAATTAAATGAGGAGAAGCAAGATGTACGAAAATATTGAAGTTATAAAAGACGGCAGAGTTGCCACTCTGGCCCTCAACCGCCCTGAGGTGCTCAATGCTATCAGCCAGGCTGTTGCACTTGAGGTCACCGCAGCCATCAAGGAGCTTGACGCCGATCCCGGCGTAGGCGTTATCGTCATCACCGGCAGAGGCAAGCACTTCTGCGCTGGCGGCGACATCAAGAAGATGAAGAAGCTCGTCGACTCCAAGCAGTTTCTGTCGGCAGAAAGCATCGCTGACTGCGACGCAATGGCTGCAGCCATCCGTTACTGTTCCAAGCCCGTCATCGCAATGGTAAACGGCACCGCAACCGGCGCAGGCTGCTCGGTAGCTATGGCATGCGACTTCCGCTTTGTCGCACCCACCAGCAAGCTCGGCATGGCGTTTTTAAACATGGGTCTGCCCGGTGACACCGGCGGCATCTATCTTCTCATGCGTCTTGCAGGTCCCACCAACGCCACCCGCATCATGATGACCGGCGAGCCCGTCGGAGGCGAGGAGGCCGTGAAGCTCGGTCTTGCTTCCTTCCTGACCGGCGACGACGATCTTGAGGAGGCTACCTACGCCTTTGCAAAGAAGCTCTCCCGCAAGTCCGCCACCGGCATGGCAGCTCAGAAGAGGATCATCAACAAATACTTCTTCGGCGAGGAGATGCAGCAGTACTTCCTCGACGAGCAGAAGGAAATGGTCTGGGCCTCCAACCAGCCCGATTTCTCCGAGGCAGTTAATTCCTTTATTGAGAAGCGTCGCCCCGAAATGAACAAGCAGTAATTTTCGCAGCCGGCGGTTCTTAGCTGAGACCGCCGGCATTCTTAAATTTCAATAAAGAAAGGAACAATCCTATGAAGCCTTTGGAAAACATCAAAGTAGTTGAGCTCGGAACTCATGTCGCAGCACCCGTGGCAAGCCGCATTATGGCAGAGTGGGGCGCCGATGTCATCAAGGTCGAGACGACAAAGGGCGAGTCCTACCGCACCGTCGGTCGTGCATGGAAGGTACCCACGACCGAGGATAACTCCCCCATTCTTCAGACCCACAACGGCTGCAAGCGCAGCCTGAGCCTCAACCTCAAGGATCCCGACGGCAAAGAAGCCCTGCTCAAGCTTCTCGAGACCGCCGATGTCTTTATCACAAACACACGCCCGCATGCTCTCGAGCGTCTGGGCATCGATTACGACAGCGTAAAGGCACGCTGCCCGAAGCTCATCTACGCACTGTTTACCGCATACGGCCTTGAAGGTCCCGACCAAGATGCCCCGGGCTTTGACACCGCAGCATACTGGGGTCGCGGCGGCATGCTGCTCGACTGGACGGCAGCGGAGTATACCCCGTTCCGTGCGCACCCCGGCTTCGGTGATGTCACCGTCGCATCGGTCGTGCTCTCCGGCATCATGGCGGCACTTTTCCGCCGCACCGTCACCGGCGAGGGCGACTTTGTCACGGGCTCACTGTACGGCAGCGCACTGTGGTATAACTTCCACGGCATCGTAGAGTCTCAGTACCCCGGTCACGATGTCCCCGTGAGCCGCTTTGCCGCAACTCAGCCGTCGGCACCCATGTACAAATGCGCCGACCGCTACTTCTTCATCGTTGAGCAGCAGTACGACGCAAAGTTCCCCGAGTTTTTCCGCAAGATCGGACTTCCCGAGATCGCCGACGATCCCAAATTCGTGACCGTTGCAGAGTCGAGAAAGCACATGAAAGAGGTCGTGGAGTATCTTGACGAGAAATATGCCTCCATCCCATATGAGGTCATCGACAAGGCCTGCTCGGAGCTCAACATGGTGCACAGCTATGTCGCTTCCTGCTCCGAGGCCGTGAACGATCCGCAGGCATGGGCAAACGATTATCTGCGCAAGATCGCCCTTGAAAACGGCGATGAGCTGACCGTCCCCGCACCTCCCGTGAGCTTCGGCTCGTTCAAGGCCGATGCTCCCACCCTCGCTCCGCACCTTGGCGCAGATTCCCGTGACATTCTCCGCTCGCTCGGCTACAGCGACGAGAAGATAGACGCAATGCGCAGCGTCGGAGCCGTCAACACCCACGAAGATTAAGTTTACAAGGAGGAAGTCATGAGCAATTGTTATAAGCCGCTCGAAGGCGTAAAGGTCGTTGAGCTTGCAACGATGATGGCTGCGCCCTCATGCGCACGCTATCTTGCCGATTGGGGCGCAGATGTCATAAGGATCGAGCAGAAAAAAGGCGATAACTATCGCACATATCCGCCGGTCATGGGCATGCCCAATGCTCAGGACTGCAACCCGCTGTACGACAATGTTAACGCAGGCAAGCGTGGCATCGTTCTCGATATCAAAACACCCGAGGGCATGGAAGCAATGCACCGCCTGCTTGCAAAAAGCGATGTTTTCGTAACCAACAACCGCCCCAAGGCACTCGAGAAAAACGGACTGGATTACGACTCGCTAAAGGATAAGTACCCCGGCCTTATAATGGCACAGATCTCGTCCTACGGCCTTAAAGGCCCGCAGGCGGATCAGCCGGGTCAGGATACGATAGCGTTTTGGGTCAGCACCGGCTTTAACGCCGACATGATGGTGCAGACCGATAACTCTTTCCCCGTTTACGGCACATCCGGGCAAGGCGATTTCATAACCGCTCTCGGTCTTGCGTATGCAGTGGTCTGCGCACTGTATAAGAAAAAGGAGACCGGCGAGGGCGACTATGTCGTAAACTCGCTGTACGGCATGGGTCTGTGGACAAACAGCAACTACAACATCGGCTGCCTGCCGCAGTACACATGGAAAATGCCCAAGACCCGCTATAACGGCGGCCCGGGCAGTGTCCCCTATCGCTGCTCCGACGGCGAATGGATAATGTGCACGATAGTCGATATCAAGGCTCACTGGCCTCGCTTTGCAAACGCAGTCGGCCGTCCCGACTGGATATGCGACGAATACGGCTCCGTGGCCGGTCAGCGCTCGAACGAGACACGCAAGTATCTCATCAGCGAGTGCGAAAAGATTTTCATCACCAAGACCTCAAAGGAATGGGACGAGATCCTCACAAAGTACGATATCGTACACGACACTCTTGCCCATTACGGCGATTTTGCCAAGCGTGAGCAGGCGTTTGTGAACGATTATGCCTTCAACTATACCTACCCCAACGGTCACCAGACCACTCTCATTCGTCCCTCGATGGCCAGCCGCAAGATGGGCACTCCGGAGTTTGTCCCAGGCCCGATGACCGGTGAGCACACCGAGGAGGTCATGGCCGAGCTCGGCTACACGCCCGACGAGATTGACGAAATGGAAGAGAGTGGCGCTATCGTTCAGATAGACAAAAGTCTTTACAACAAATAAAAATCAGGAGGAAACAACAATGTACGAAATCACACCCGAAGTTTTTGAAGCTGCAAAGCAGTCCGTCACCCACGGCAAGATCAACTACCTTAATGTTGCAGGCATCATCCCCGAAGTCGCCGAGGAGCGTCATGTCCGCTACCGTCTGCCCCTGACCTCGATGCATGTAAACCATGTCGGTATCATGTACGCAGGCAGCTTCTTTGTGTTTGCAGAGTCCACCGGTGCAAGCCTCATCAAGTGCACCTACGGCACCGCTTACGTCCCCATCATCAAGAGTGTTTCCGTTGACTACCTCAAGCCCGCAACCACCGATCTCGTCATCGATATCTCCATGACCGAGGAAGAGGCCAAGGAGCGCATCGCATATGTTGAGGAGCACGGCAAGGGTCAGTATCCAATGACCGTCCCCATCATGACCGCCGACGGCGTTCACACCGCAAATGTGAATATCGTCTTCTACCTGATGAAGAACAAGAAGTAATTCTCCTTTTTCCCTTTCCATGCAAGAAACGGCGCAGCATCTGCTGCGCCGTTTCGTTTATTTTAGCTTTTCAATTGTATATATTGCACTGCCGAAGTCGCCGAACATGTGTATTCTATCATTATAGCCGGTACCGAGGAATTGGTTGTTGAGCTTTATGCCGGACATAAGGGCAGCGCCGCTTGCTTCAAAGTCCTCTGCACCGTCGGGCATGGCGAAGAATTTGTTTGCCGTGCGGAGGATGAAGCCGTCGGGGTTTAATTCTATCGGCATAACATGCTTGACCAGACCGCCGAGGCGCTTAATGAACAGGCTCTGCGTTTTGCATTTGAGGCGGTAGCGGGCGTTTTTATCCAAACACTTGACCGGCAGCTCGTCGTAGCCCTCAGAGGCCGTGCACAGCTTCTGAAAGTGGCCTACGATATGCTCCGAGCCGTCGGGGGCGGATATCTGCCAGTGCACCTTATTGTCCTTGCGCTCGTCAAAGCGGTAAAACCGTCCGAATTGCAAGGTCTTGCGGTGCTTTTTATAAAACTCTATCTGCCCTTTTATCTCCTTGAGCTCAACTCGGCTCATGTACTTGAACTCCAGCTCATAGCCGAGGGCACCGAAGGCGGCGACATTGAAGCGTGTCGACAGCGGAGTATCACGCAGGGTCTGCTGGTGCGGCGCTGCGGAAACATGTGCGCCCATCGTCGACTGCGGGTAGATGTAGCTCAGGCCGCCCTGAATGTCGAGCCGCTCGATAGGGTCTGTATCGTCAGACGACCAGACCTGCGGTGAATAGCAGAGCATACCGAGGTCAAAGCGGTTGCCGCCCGAGGAGCAGCTTTCAAACAGGATATACGGCCGGGGTCCAAATATCCTGCCGAGGATCTCGTACAAGCCAAGGATATATCGATGGTAAAACTCGCCCTGATTGTCAAGCTGCTTTGAATAAGCATCCGACATATGGCGGTTCATGTCCCACTTTACATAGCTTATCTTCGCCGAATCGAGGACATTTCCGACAGACTCGACGATGTAGTCCCGAACACAGCTCTGCGTCAGGTCGAGCAGCAGCTGATTGCGGCCGAAGCTCGGCTCGCCCTTGGGCGGCTTTATCGCCCAATCGGGGTGCGCACGGTAGAGCTTTGAATCGACATTCACGCTCTCCGGCTCAAACCACAGACCGAAGCGCATACCCATATCCTCAATACGCTTTGAAAAATCACCGAGGCCGCCCGGCAGCTTCCTCAGATTAACATCGTAGTCACCCAGCCCTGCCGTGTCGGTGTTTCGATCGCCGAACCAGCCGTCGTCAAGGACGAAAAGCTCTACGCCTAAAGACTTTGCTTTGCGTGCCAGTTTCAGAAGCTTTCCGCGGGTGAACTTAAAAAAACAGGCTTCCCAGTCGTTTATAAGAATGGGGCGCTCGATGTTTTTCCAATCGCCCCGAACGATGCTGTTGTTGACAAAATCGTGAAAGTTGCGGCTTAAGCCGTTGTAGCCCTCATCGGAGAAGGTCATTACCGCCTCGGGAGCTTCAAAGCTCTCTCCGTCGTGCAGCGTCCAGTCGAAGCAGTGCGGGTTTATGCCAAGCTGCACACGCACAAGGTCGTGATTCGACTTTTCGACCATGCCGAAGTGGTTGCCGCTGTATACAAGATTAAAGCCCCACACCCTGCCGTAGTCGGCACAGGCGTTCCGTTCAGACAGCAGAAAGCCCGGGTTGTGTCGGTTTGACGATGCGCCGGTGGTGGAGGAGTTTACATACATGCCGTACTCGACAGGGCGCACATGACGATGCGTCTCCTTTATCCAGCCGCCGTCAAAGGTCTCCATGTTAAAGCCTCGGTCGGCCATATCGACGGACATACTCATAAATCTGCGCAGTGAAAGATCGGCGCCGGTGGAGTTTATAAGGACGCTTCTGCGGGCGATGACATTACTGTGCGGAAAAACGGTGTAGTAGAGCTTGAGCTTCACGGCATTGCTGCGCTCGATGAGAGTAACAATGAGCGTTTCCGCCTCGTTTTCATCGTCATAGGCATTCGGCAGGCTCTGCATGGGCAGGCAGCCGGAGACTGTCTCGTGGCTGTCGTAGAGGAAGTCGCAGGCAAAGCTGCCATCGGGCATTTTGAGCTCTATCGGTGTTTGGCGATAGTCTCCCCTGCCGACGCCCGACCACTCAAGGCACAGGTTATCCAAGCAGTAATTGTCGTCCGACGGGTCGTACATGATGCTGCTGCCAAGCTGGATATCGTGCTTGACGGCAAGAGGCTCAGCATCCCCCTCTGGCATTTTCTCGCCGAAGTGGATGTGCTCTAAGTGCTTAAATTTTGTTACTCTAAATATGTAGCTTACAGTATCTGTGCAGAGTGAAAATACCCCTGCATTAAACGAAATATTCATTGCCTCACCTCAAAAAACAGGATACCATACTCTGCCTGAACTTACAAGTCGGAATCATCGTGCTGTGTGTCTGTTGGCTTTTTTCGCTGAACAAAATGCGTCCGCACCCGTGTGACGATATATGATACCAATGCTCCGCAGATTATCGGAATAATTGCCGCAAGAAAAATGTCGCCGCCCATGCTTTTCACCTCGATGATATTCTGGCTTTTATCTTTGCAAAAAATCCGCAAAGGCATTGCCATTTGAAGCCAAACTATGATAAAATAAAGTTTACAACGAATTTTGAGGTGAAGTGCATGATCACAGTCAATGATTTATCGATAAATTTTGCGGGCAACATTCTGTTTTCCCGTGTCGACCTGCAATTTACCGCAGGCAACTGCTACGGAATTATCGGCGCAAACGGCGCAGGTAAATCGACTTTTATAAAGATACTCTCCGGCGAGCTTGAGCCGTCTACCGGCTCTGTGAACATCGCTCCGAAAAAGCGCATGTCGGTTTTGAAGCAGAATCAGAATATGTATGACGAGTACACGGTCATGGACACCGTTATCATGGGCAACCAGCGGCTTTACGACTGCGGCAAGGAAAAGGATGCGATCTACGACAAGCCCGATTTCTCCGATGAGGACGGCCTGAGAGCCGCCGTTTTGGAGGAGGAGTTTGCCGAGCTCGGCGGCTGGGAGGCCGAGTCCGATGCAAGCCGCATTTTGCAGGGACTGGGCGTTTCCCCCGCCTACCACGACACGCTCATGAGCGATATGGACCCGAGGATGAAGGTCAAGGTGCTGCTTGCACAGGCGCTGTTCGGCTCCCCGGATATCATCCTGCTTGACGAGCCTACGAACAATCTCGACCTTGCAAGCGTCGTGTGGCTTGAGGACTTCCTCATGGATTACGAGGGTACGGTGCTTGTCGTGTCGCATGACCGCTACTTCCTCAATAATGTCTGCACCCACATCGTCGATATCGACTACGGCAAGATCAAAATGTATGTCGGCAACTACGATTTCTGGTACGAGTCCAGCCAGCTCATGCAAAAGCTCATCAAGGACCAGAACAAGAAGGCCGAACAGAAGATCGCCGAGCTGCAGGGCTTTATCGCTCGCTTCTCTGCAAACAAATCAAAGTCCCGCCAGGCGACCAGCCGCAGAAAGCTTTTAGACAAGCTCACCGTTGAGGAGCTGCCCGCCTCCGGCAGGCGTTACCCGTGGGTCGGCTTTAAGGCCGACCGTGAGCCGGGCAAGGACAGGCTGTTTGTCACCGAGGTCAGCAAGACCGTTGACGGTGTGAAGCTTCTCAACAATATCAGCTTCATTGTCGGCAAGGAGGATAAGATAGCCATCATCGGCAAAAACGAGCTTGCCGTCACGATGCTGTTCAAAATTCTCATGGGCGAGGAGGAGCCGGACTCCGGCACGGTCAAGTGGGGCGCTTCCACTACACAGGCGTACTTCCCCAAGGATCACAACAGTTTCTTCGAAAACTGCGACTACGACCTCATGGACTGGATGCGCCAGTTCAGCGACGATAAGCGTGAAAGCTACCTGCGCACCTTCTTAGGTCGGATGCTATTCTCCGGCGACGATGTGTACAAGCCCGTCAAGGTGCTCTCGGGCGGTGAAAAGGTGCGCTGCATGATAAGCAAAATGATGCTCTCGGGCGCAAATGTGCTGCTGTTTGACCAGCCGACAAACCATCTTGACCTTGAAAGCATTGCGGCACTCAATAACGGTATGGAGGCGTTTAAGTATAACATCATCTTCTCCAGCCACGACCACCAGCTTACGCAGACTGTTGCAAACCGCATCATCGAGATAACCGATGACGGCATCATCGACCGTATGTGCTCGTTTGACGAATACATGAACCTGACCGGTCAGGAGACCCCGACCAGGTAAGTTGACGAAAGCCGAACACCTATCGGTTTTGACGGTCAGCTTTCCGCCCATGCTTCGCTAAACCCCTGGTCCATATATGTCCATTATGCTCGTCGGGCTTTATCTTTGCCTGAACGAAAATCTGCTCCGTCAAAACTGCAAGGTATCTGTCAGTGATGTTTTTCGAGAGATTTTTGGCTTTCTTTGGTGAAGGTGTGTCGTAACCCGGCAAGACAAAAAGGGCAAAAAGCACCGAAAGGGCACGCTGACAGACGATAGGGATTCGGCTTCCGTCAACTTAATATGAAACCAGCCTGCTGCAACGCAGCAGGCTGGTTTTGTTTACAGATTACAGATTCAAGACCGAAACCAAGAGCGGTATCGTTATCATAGAAAGCACGGTGGATAGGAACACCGCTTCCGACGATTCGATGCCGTCTCGGCCGTTTTCAATGCCGAGGATGGTGCAGACGACCGCCGAGGGGCAGGCCGAGAGCACGACTATCGTGCCGAGGATGACGGGGTTCGTGACAAAGAAATGCATGATAAACCACACAACGAGCGGCACAACGACAAGGCGCATGAAGCTCAGTGCATACAGTCTCGGGTGGACGAAGGCATCCTTGAGCGACACGGAGCCGAGCGACAGACCTATGCACATCATCGAAAGCGGCACGGTAGCTGCTGCAACGGTGTCGACCGTGTCCTCGATAAGCATCGGCATGGGTATCTTGAACACGAAAATGATGACCGCAATGAGCGTTGCGATCATGGGGGTATTTATCGCATCCTTGAGCTTAAACTTCTCTCCCTGCCCGTCCTCACGCAGGAACATGACACCCACGGAGTATAAAAGCAGGTTGAACGGGATATTTGACAGCGATGCAAAGAACACGGCACCCTCACCGTAGATTGCGGCAACGAGCGGAAAGCCCATGAAGCCGTTATTCATAAACGAAACGAGCATGCGGTACATACCGCGGTCGCCGTTTTTTATGCGGAGCACCGTCGGGCTTATAAAGCCGATGCCGAGGCAGATAAGCACCATTAAAGTCAGCATCAGAAAGCCGGTCAGCGCCTCGGAGCCGGACAGCTCCATGTCCTTATTGATGACCGAGGACAGGATCATTCCGACCAAAAACAAGTTCATGACGAGCTTGCTCAGTCCCTTGTTGAACTCAGGGCCGACAAGCTTCATCCTTGCGCATAAGTAGCCTAAGGCAAGCAGGATGACCAGCATTGCCATTTTTTCAAACAAAACTATCATATATGGAGAAACACCTTTGCAATTTCAAGATAAATAAGCAGCGACACAGCGTCGGAGATGGTGGTTATGAGCGGCGTTGCCACAACTGCAGGGTCAAGACCTATCTTCTCCGCCAGAATGGGTAGGAAGCTGCCGACGACCTTGGCGAACATGACTGTAAACACGATGGCAAGGCTCACTATCAGCGCTATGGTATAGTCAACATCGGGGTTGCCCAAAAGAAGATTATCCACCAACAGCATTTTTACAAAATTGACCGCCGCAAGCGTTAGTCCGCACAAGAGTGCAACCCGCCATTCCTTCCAAATGACCTTAAGGGCATCCTTGGGCTCGGTATCACCCAGCGACAGGCTTCGGATAATCGCCGTCGAGGACTGAGCGCCGGAGTTGCCGCCCGTGCCCATGATGATGGGGATAAATCCGATGAGCACCGCCTGCACGGCAAGCGCATCCTCAAAGGAATTGAGTATCATCGTCGTAAAGGTCGCCGAGAGCATGAGAAACAGCAGCCACGGCACACGGTTTTTCCACATGTCGATAGCTCCGGTGCGTGAATACGGCTTATCAGACGGCGTCATTGCAGCCATGATCTCGAAGTCCTCGGTGGTCTCCTGTTCGAGAACATCGATGATATCGTCAACGGTGACTATGCCGACAAGTCGGCCTTCCTTGTCGACAACGGGTATCGCCATGAGGTCGTAGTCCGAGATCTTCTCGGAGACCTCCTCTTGGTCGTCATGGGTCATGCAGAAGATGACATTCGTGTCCATGATATCCTCAATGACAGTCTCATCGTCATTTAAAAGCAGATCCTTGACGGACACAACGCCCTCAAGCTTGCGGTCGGCGGAGGTGACAAAGCAGATATAGATAGTCTCCTTATCCTCGCCGATGCGGCGGATGCGGGCTATTGCTTCCCGCACATTCATATATTTTTTAAGGTCGATAAACTCTGCGGTCATGATGCTGCCTGCGGAGTTTTCGGGGTAATTCAGGTACTGGTTTATAAGCCGTCTTGTCTCGGGCGTTGCCGTGCGCATGACACGCTTGACGACATTCGCCGGAAGCTCCTCCATCATGTCGACGGCGTCGTCAACATACAGCTCCTCGATAATGGCAGACAGCTCAGAGTCGGTTATGGAGTTTATTATCTGCTCCTGCTCAGGAGCGTCGAAGTTTGCAAAAACATCGGCTGCCGTCTCCTTTGACAAAAGGCGGAACACCATCGGCATTCTGTTGTCCCCTATCTCAGACAAAAACTCCGCTACATCGAACTCGTTCATGTCCTCAAGGCGGGTTTGAAGCTCCTTCATGTGCCGGGAGTCCAACAGCTCCATCAGCTCATCGGACTGTTTTTCGTGGATGGCTTCAAAGTCCATGTTCTCAATGTTGTCCATTGCCGAGCCTCCTTTCGGAAATTTGCTTTTGCGAAATTACTTGCCGAGATAGTCGGCCTGAGTGCGGCTGAGGGTGTCTATCTCAACGCCCATTGCCTTTAATTTGCGCCGTGCAACGGCTTCGTCGATATCCTTGGGTACGGCGACTACATCGGCGCTGAGCTTGCCCTTATTGTTTGCCAAGAACTGCGCCGAAAGTGCCTGAATCGCAAAGCTCATGTCCATGATCTCCGCCGGATGACCGTCGGCTGCGGCAAGATTCACGAGTCTGCCCTCGGCGATGGTGAATAGCGTCTTGCCGTTGGGCATGACATAGCCCTGAATGTTATGACGAGCCTCATATTTCCTGACCGCCATTCTTTCGAGCGCTTCCATGTCGACCTCAATGTTGAAGTGACCTGCGTTTGAAAGGATAGCGCCGTCCTTCATGAGTGGAAAATGCTCGGCGGTGATGATATCCCTGCCGCCGGTGACGGTACAGAAGATATCGCCGATCTTGGCAGCTTCTTTCATTGGCATGACCTCATAGCCGTCCATGACGGCCTCAAGCGCACGCACGGGGTCTGTCTCCGTGACGATGACCTTTGCGCCCAAGCCCTTTGCACGCAGCGTAACGCCCTTGCCGCACCAGCCGTAGCCGGAGATGACGACATATTTGCCCGCAATGATGAGATTTGTCGTGCGGCAGATACCGTCCCACACAGATTGGCCCGTGCCGTAGCGGTTATCGAACATGTGCTTGCAGTCGGCATCGTTGACCATGACCATGGGGAACTTAAGCTCACCCTTGCGTGACATTATTCTGAGCCGGTTTATACCGGTCGTAGTCTCCTCGCAGCCGCCTATGACATTCGGAATGAGGTCGGTATACTTGGTGTGCATCAGATGTACAAGGTCGCCGCCGTCATCGATGATGATATTGGGGCCGACCTTGAGTACTTCCTCAAGACACTGCTCATACTGCTCCATCGAGCAGCCGTACTCGGCGAATACATTCATGCCGCCGCTTACCAGCGCTGCGGCAACATCGTCCTGAGTCGAAAGGGGGTTTGAGCCTGTGACATACATCTTTGCGCCGCCCATTTCCATGACACGGCACAGGTAAGCGGTCTTTGCCTCAAGGTGCACCGATAGTGCGACCTTCATACCGGCAAAAGGCTTTTCTCTCTTGAAATCCTCGCCTATGCCACGCAAAACAGGCATATTGCGCTCTACCCAGTTTATCTTCATCTCGCCGGACGGTGCAAGGCTTATATCCTTTATCCTGCTCATGGTCAAACCTCCAAACATTTTCTAAACGATTTATTTTACCACCATATTTCATACTTCGCAAGTATCGCAGACTCAAATACAACGAAAAAGGCGTGCCATCGGCACGCCTTTCAGGTCGTAAGTTTTTACTTTTCGAGTGTTTCGGTGTACTGGAGCTTTGCGCTCTTGGCAACAAGGCTCGACAATGCAACCAGTGCAATGACGTTTGGCAGTACCATGATGTTGTTGAACATATCGGTCAGCTCCCAAACAAGGTCGTTCTGCAGCAGTGAGCCGAGGACGACGAAGATTATCGCAAGTATCGAGTAAGGGATGACTGCCTTTTTGCCGAAGAGATACTCAATATTGATGCGGCCGAAGAAGTTCCAGCCGATGATGGTCGAGAATGCGAAGAACAGGAGGCAGATTGCAACGAATGCGCCGCCGAAACTGCTTCCGAACACACTTCCGAATGCGATCTGTGCCATGTTGGTCTTTGCGATGCCCTCGGGAACGCCGTTTGCAACGCCTGCTGCGAGCACGCCGTCACCGGTGTAGAGGGTGGAGATAACGACGAGTGCGGTCATGGTCAGAACAATGAAGGTGTCGATGAACACGCCCATCATTGCAACGATGCCCTGCTCATGCGGGCACTTGACATTTGCCTGTGCGTGTGCGTGAGGGGTAGAGCCCATACCGGCCTCGTTGGAGAAAAGGCCTCTCTTTGCGCCCTGCGAGATAGCTGCCATGAGGGCTGCGCCGATGCTGCCGCCGAGGACTGCGGTGGGGTTGAATGCATACTTGAAGATCATGCCGAAGGTCTCGGGGATGAACTTGATGCGTGCGATGATGATAACAAGACCGCCGAGGATGTAGAGCACTGCCATGACGGGGACTATCTTCTCGGTCGCAGCGGCGAGGCGCTGAGTGCCGCCGAGGAAGATGAAGCCCGCAACGATAGCCACGATAGCGCCGCTTACCCAGCCGGGGATGTTGAAGGCGCTGGTGCAGCTCTCAGCAATGGAGTTGGACTGTACCATGGTGCCCATGAAGCCGAGTGCGAGAATGATGGCAACGGCGAAAAAGCCTGCGAGGAACTTGCCGAACTTGCCTTTGAACGCAGTCTTTATATAGTACACGGGGCCGCCGGAGACGCTGCCGTCAGCGTTAATGACACGGGTTTTCTGAGCCAGAACGGCCTCGGCATAGATGGTAGCCATGCCGAAGAATGCGATTATCCACATCCAGAAGATTGCGCCCGGGCCGCCGATAAGGATAGCGCCGCAAGCACCAACAATGTTGCCGGTACCGACCTGAGCGGCAATAGCGGTGGTCAGCGCCTGGAAAGAGCTCATGCCGCCTTTATGCTTATCGCCTTTAAGGCTGATGTTTCCGAACACCTTGCGCCATGCCTCGCCGAAGCAGCGGACCTGGACGAATCTGGTCTTTATCGAGAACCAGAGGCCGCAGCCGACGAGCAGGAAAATGAGCATGTAGTTGGACAGATAAGTGTTTATCTGACATACAATTTCGTACAGTTTTGCTTCCATCTTTCTTTCCTCCAAAACAAAAAAACTGCTGAACAAAATTCAGCAGCTCCGGAGACATAATAGAAAACATATAATATTTATGCTTCCTCTGTCCTTTGGCCTGAGAGATTCGGCTTTCGCCTTACACCTTCGGCACCCTTTCGGGATTCTCCAGAGCTTCCTCCGCCCCCAGTCTCCTAAGATTCTTGGGGTTTCACGGGAATTGATGCTGATAATTTAGCATATATATAAACGCATGTCAATAGTTTTTTATTGTTAAATAACAAATTAATTCAACAAATTAATTCATAAATAGTTAACACAATCAAAGTCGGGTTATACTAAAATCGTCATACCCCCAGTGAAAGGAAAATAATTTCATGAAAAAGATCACAGCTTTGATCCTCGCCCTTATGCTTCTAGGAAGCAGCGTCTGCCATGCCGACAACATATCCGACAGCCGCACGGTCATAGGCGCAGATCTCGACAGCAACGAGATAGCGTCCGTGTACAAGTCCTTCGGCATTGAGCGAGGCGATGTAAAGGAGCTTACCGTTACAAACGCAGACGAGCGCAAGTACCTTGAAGGTCAGGTCGACGAGAGCCTCATCGGCACAAGGTCGATATCCTGCATCTACATTGAGGCGCAGGGCAGCGGCGAGGGGCTTGATGTTTCGGTCGACAACATTACATGGTGCACCGCCGACATGTACATGAACGCCATGGTCACCGCCGGCATCACCGATGCAAATGTCAAGATCGTTGCGCCCTACAAGGTCTCCGGCACGGCTGCCCTCACCGGCATCTACATGGCGTATGAGGACATTACCGGCAAGAAGCTTGATGAGGACGCAAAGCTTGTCGGCACAAAGGAGCTCACCATAACCGCCGAGCTTGCAGACGAGATAGGCAGCGCAGACTCCACCGCCATCGTCAATGAGCTCAAGCTCATCCTCGACCAGACCAAAGACATGACCGATGACGAGCTGCGTGAGCAGATAAAGCAGATCGCCGAAAAGTACGAGGTCACGCTCAACGATTCGCAGATAGAGCAGCTTATAAGCCTCTGCCGCTCGCTTGAAAAGCTCGATGTCTCCGCCCTCAAGGAGAAGGTCGAGCAGGTGCAGCAGTACATTAAAAACATTGCCGACACCAAGGGCTCGGTCGAAAAGTTCTTGTCGGAGGCTGCCGACACCGTCACTGAGTTTGTGAACAAGGTCATCGACTTCTTCAAAAATCTGTTCGGCTGATAAGCAAAACAAAAGCCGCCTGTGGTCTCACAGGCGGCTTATTTTTATAGCGGCTGCTTTTTAATTTGTGCCCATTTGCGGGGGTACTTGGGATGCGTGGGCTTGAGCTTGCGTATCACAACGGCGGTATGGGTAATGTCCGTTCCCGGGATGGTGTAGGCATCGGTACTCTCAACCTTAGCGCCGAGGAGGTGCAGTGCGTTTTCGGCCTCTGTGAGCTCCTGTGAGCAATCCGGGCCCTTCATGGCTATAAACACCCCGCCGACCTTCACAAATGGCAGGCACAGCTCGCACAGGACATTCAGGCGGGCAACCGCTCGTGAGGTTGCAGTATCAAAGGCGGCGTAGAGCTCCTTGGGCGCTTCCTCTGCCCTTGCGTGCAGGCAGGCTACATCGTCAAAGCCGAGCTTTTCGCAGGTCTCGGCGAGAAACTCGATGCGTTTATTAAGACTGTCAAGCAGTGTGAGCCTGATGCTCGGCTCGGCAATCTTCAGCGCAAGACCGGGGAAGCCTGCGCCGGTGCCGACATCAATGACGGTCTTGTCCTTGAAATTGCAAACGCTCAGCAGAGCTGCACAATCGAGAAAATGCAGGCGTGCAACATCTTCCCTGCCGCTTATCGCAGTCAGGTTCATGACGGCGTTGCGCTCCTCAAGATATTCAAAATATGTGTTGTAGCGTTCAAACGCTTTCCTATCCGGCTCAATGCCGAGTTCCGCAAAGCCGCTGCGCAGTATATCTTCCATACAAAACCTCAAAAAGAAAAATGAGCTGTAAAATTTACAGCTCATTTTATCATATTAGTTCGGATTTAGCAATCAGAGAAAGAAATTGTGATCTGCGATGTTGATGACAAACCTTGTATTCTGACTTATCCAGTTTGCACCGTAGCGCCCCTGCTGGAAAAACAGAGCCTCGCCGACGGTGTTGTAGCCCTCAAAGACCATCTTTGCGCAGATGGTGCTTATCTCGTACGGGTCAAGGTATATTGCTCCCGACGCAACGGGCGCAAACTGCCCCTGCTGGAAGATGACATCCTTTACGGTGTTTTTGAACCTGCCGCTTTCAACTCGGTTCATGACAACATTGCCGACACCTATCTGGCCCGCTACGGGCTGATTTCCCGACTCGTATGTGATGATCCTGCTCATCCAGTAGAGATCGTCCTCATCATAGAACTCATCCCCGCTGACAAGCAGAGCCTTGTTTGCCGTGTCAAGATCATATGCTTCAAGCTCGGCGTCCCAATTTGCATCGAGGGTAAAGATCTTCTCGATTGCATCAATGGGAACCACCGCAGAGCCGTCGATCTCCATATAGCCGTCCGGCAGGTAGAAATACCGCCCGTTCGCACTCATGTACTCGTCATCCTTGCAAACGGCGATCTCAATATCTCCGACCTCGACAGTCAGTGTATTTTTCTCATAGTTAAAGTCCGACTCGGTCTCGTAGCCGAGAACTGCGCCGGTGGTCTCAAGCGGCAGATAGGTGGTATCGCCGACGGTGTAGCCCCTGAACGACAGCAGCCCGTCAATGTAAACAGGCGTCTCGGTATACTCGAGCTCGGGTTCCGCCTCATCCGCGAAAGCATTCACGCAGAAAAAGGCGCACAGCAAACAGGCAACGAATACGAGGCTAATATTGAATTTGCTGACTTTACTCATATAACGCTCCTGACATAATTTTTATGTTCGGTGATTTGCCGAACATTAGCCATATAACTCTCTGGCATATAAATTATATCGGAACGAACACGGGTGGGTAAATAGTTATATTGCACAAACGGAGCGTGTCGAATTTGTGCAATATTTCTAACGCTATTTGTCACATCGCAATATTTAGGGCTTGTTTTTTGTGCTAAACACTGCATTTTGTGGCTTAGTCATGTTGCACAAAGATATAAATTCGACAACATTTTATAAAAAAACAGTAAAAATTATTACAAATGTTAATCATATGTATAACATTATGTAAATCAATCGCGTTATGCGAAATAATTATGTAAACCAAATCGCATATTTTATATGCATTTTTTCAGCGCCTGTGCAAGCTGATCAGGGCACGATGTGGACTTAAATCCGCAGTGTATACCCTCCATCCTCGCTATGGCTTCCTCGACCGGCATCCCCACAAGAAGCGCTGAAATGCCTTGCAGATTGCCGCTGCAGCCGCCCTTGACCTCCACTTTTTCGATTTTACCGTTCTCGACATCTATCGACATAAGCTGCGAACAAACGCCCTTCGGTCTATACTCAATATGCATTTTTCCACCTCATTAAATGAATATTTTTAGTTTACATAACAACATTTTCAGTATTTGAAGCATCCTACAATTTGTAATATAAGATACCACAACCGACCTGCAAAGTACAGATATATTTTTCGTACGGGGCGAATAAGCTGTTAACTGCGGAGGTGTTATAATGCGAAAGAATAAATCACTCGCAGCCGCCTTTTTGGTGGCTGCCGGGATAATTCTCGGCGCTGCCTGCCTGTATACCGACAGCCCCGAGCTTTTTACCAACACGATTTCCATGGTCACGACCACACCCGAGGTCAGCGCTTCCGCCGAAACGCCTCCGGCTACCCCGCCGCCCGCAACGGCAAAGCCTACGCCTAAGCCCGGGCCAAGCATTATCCCGACAACGATATCCGGCGGACTGGTCATCAAAAACTCAACGGATTACTCCGTCGATGTGTCCGAGCTTATGAAGCAAGGCAGCCCCGTAAAGCTTAAAAAGGGTGAGCCGCAGATACTCATTATACATACCCATTCCAGCGAGGCCTACTCCCCTGCCGGCCTCGACAAATATGTAGGCTCCGGCAACAGCCGCACGCAGGATAACAATTATAATGTAATAAGAGTAGGCAACGAGCTTGAGAAGTATTTTAAAAAGTACGGGCTGAATGTCATCCACGACTGCGGGGTGTACGATTACCCGAGCTACACGGGGTCGTATAACCGAAGCGGTGCGGCAGTGGAAAAGTATCTGAAGGAGTACCCCTCCATCTCCGTCGTCATCGACCTGCACCGTGATGCAATAGGCACAAACGATGTCATTTACAAGACCGTTGCGACCGAAACCGGTGTGTGCGCATCGCAGCTCATGTTTGTCATGGGAACCGACGAAAGCGGGCTTGAGTACCCCAACTGGACCAAAAATCTACGGCTTGCGCTGTATCTGCAAAACGCCGTGTCGGAAAAACACCCGAGCCTCATGCGGCCGGTGACGCTCGTGCCGTATAGATATAACCAGCATCTGAGCACCGGCTCCGTCATTTTGGAGGTCGGCAGCAACGGCAACACCCTGCAGGAGGCGCTGGCGGCGATAAGGCTGTTTGGCGAAACGGCAGGTCCTGCGCTCGCCGAGCTTGTGGAATAAAAAATGACCTCCTTGGTGAAGATTACATCAAGGAGGTCTTGTCATGAAAGTTTTTGATATCATGAGCGAGCACATCGTGACCGTCGGGCTTTCCGAGCCCGTAACAGCGGCTGCCCGCCTGTTAAAGCAGCACAATATCGGCGCAGTTCCCGTCTGTGATGACCGAGGTCAGATTCGGGGCATGATAACCGACCGTGACATCGCCGTCAGATGCGTTGCGACGGGGGTCTCCCCCGACGAGGCGAAGGTGGGCGATATCATGACCCGTGGGGTCATAACCGTAAACGACACGGCATATGTCGGCGAGGCCGCTCGGCTTATGGCTGACGCACAGGTGCGCAGGCTGCCCGTGTGCCGCAACGGGCAGCTTGTGGGAATGCTTTCACTTGCGGATCTTGCACGCAACACCGACTGCGACACGGAAGCCGCAGCAGCACTTGCGGAGATATCCTCGAACATTCGCAGAGTATAGGAAAACTCGGCAGTCAACGGACTGCCGAGTTTTTAGGTTCTTTTACTTTACAAAGACATAGGAAGGAACTGAAGTTATCACATTACCGTCTGAACGATATTTGTATGCGATAACAGCGTACCAATAGCCGCTGGACAGGCGTGAATCAGTGACTTTGGTGTCTTCGACCGTATAAACGCCCTTCATCTTGTCTATGTCCTTTGAGCTTCCCATAGCGATGATGTAACCGTCAACGCCCTTTACGGGATCCCACTTAAGGGTAATGCCGCTAGAAGAGCTACTGCCCTTAAGGTTCTTTACTGCCGGGAAGCTGGGAGCTGCAACGACCTGAAATGCAGCGGAATCTGCATAGCTGGTTCTGGAGGATATGGCTACTATCTTGTAATAGTAGTAGTATCCGGCGGTTGCGGTCTTGTCGGTAAATGTGGTGCTCTTGGTCTCACCGAGGAGCTTGTATGTACCGTTCATGGTGCCGGAACGGTAAACCTTGTAGCTTCCGGCGCCGCTGACCTTGCTCCACTTAAAGATGATGTTGCCGTTGTTGTTGTAGTCAATGTAGTAGAGCGGAGTGCCATCGGTATCATAATCTATAAGCTCCAGCGAGGGCATTGCGCAATCGCAGGTGCGTGAGACAACAGTGCTGAATGCGGAGTTTCCCTCGGGGAGCACCTTGGAAATTGCCTTTACCTTATAGTAATAGGTGTAACCGGCGTTTGCGGTGCTGTTGGTGTAGGTCGTGCCGGTCAGGGTGCAGTACAGCTTGTAGGTACCGTTTTTAGTTCCGCTGCGGTAGACCTCATACTTTGCTGCACCTTCTACCGGCTTCCATTTGAGAACGACCTTGCCGGTCTCGGCATTGTTGGAGGCCTTGACGACAGGTGCTGCAATATCGCAGGTACGGGCGGCAATATTGCTGAATGCGGAGTTTGCGGATGCGGTTCTGGATGCAAGAGCCATTACCTTATAGTAATAGGTAACATTGGCCTTGGAGGTCGTATTGGTGTAGCTGGTGGATGTGGTGGTGTACTGTCTTACATACTCGCCGTCTCTTGCGGTAGCACGGTATATAGCATACTTCTCTGCACCGTAGACCGCTTTCCACTTGAGCGTCACCTTGCCGTTGGAGGCTCTGTTGCCTGCCGTGATGACGGGTGCTGCGCAGTCGGAGCACTGGGTGATGATGTCGCTCGTGACGATCTCAGCGCCGTTTGCGTCAAGTGCCTTGACCTTGTAGTGGTACCAGTAGCCTGCATATGCGCTGGTGTTGGTGTAGCTGAGCTTTGTCGTGGTGTAGTACAGCTTATACTCGCCGGTCTTTGTGCCGCTGCGGTACACTTCATACTTTGCCGCACCGTCAACGGCTGCCCAAGTCAGCATAACCTTGCCGCTGGTCGGATTGTTGCTTGCAGTTACCTCTATGGTGGGCGCTGCGGGCTCTGCAGGCGGCTCGGGTGTTTCGCTGGGCTCGGGGTCGACGACCTCGCCGGTCTCGGTGCCGGGCGTGGTGGTCTCATTGTCTGCAAATGCAGCAGGAGCCATCAGCGTCAGCACCATCATGAGTGCCAGCAAAATGCTTAAGAATTTTTTCATGGTTACTCTCCAATCCTAATTTAATACATCCAAATTATACAATGCAAACTCCGTTTTATCAATACATTTCTATTTTTTAAATAATAGAAAAAATTGCAGAATTTTTGTCTATTCTGCACATATTGCCATAATAATCCCGACAGCGCAGAAAGCACTGTCGGGCGAACTCTTTGCTTATTTTACATAGATGTATGCGGGCATGGACGGGACAATCGTGCTGTCAGAGCGGTACTTGATACCAACGACCGCATACCAGCAATTTTTGTATATGCCGTTATTGATGAAGTAGTTTGTATCAACGGTAGCAAGAGCCTTCATCTCGGAGATGTCGGCAGTGGTCTCGCCGTAGAAGATCAGATACTCGTCAACGCCCTTTATTGCGCTCCACTGAAGCTTAGTGGCAGTAGAGTCGCTGACATTCTTGAGGTTCTTCGCCTGCGGGAACAGCGGTGCTGCGGTGAAGGCAAGAGGTGCCGAATCTGCGTAGCTGCTCCTGGATGACACGGCAACTATCTTATAGTAGTAGTAATAGCCTGCCGAAGCGGTCTTATCGGTAAAGGTGTTGCTCTTGGTCTCACCGATGAGCTTATAAGTGCCGTTCTGATAGCCGGAGCGGTAAACCTTATAGCTTGCTGCGCCGCTGACCTTGTTCCACACGAAGATCGAGTTGCCGTTGGAGTTATTGCTGATCTCGTAGATGGGCGTGCCGTCATCGTCGTAGCTGAGCACCTTAAACGACGGCATTGCGCAGTCACAGGTGCGTGAGACAACAGTGCTGAATGCGGAGTTGCCCTCGGGCAGAACTGCGGAAATTGCCTTGACCTTGTAGTAATAGGTGTAACCGGCGTTTGCGGCACTGTTTGTATATTTTGTGTTGCTCGTGGTGCAATATAGCTTATAGGTGCCGTTTTTAGTTCCGCTGCGGTAGACCTCGTACTTGGCTGCGCCCTCGACGGGCTTCCAAGTGAGTACGACCTTGCCGGTCTCGGCATTGTTGGAGGCCTTGACGACAGGTGCTGCAACATCGCAGGTACGGGCGGCAACGGTGCTGAATGCGGAGTTTGCGGAAGCTGTCCTTGATGCAAGAGCTACCACCTTATAATAATAGGTAACATTGGCCTTGGATGTCGTGTTGGTGTAACTGATGGAGGTGGTGGTATACTGTCTTACATACTCGCCGTCTCTTGCGGTGGCACGGTAGATAGCATACTTCTCTGCGCCGTAGACCGCTTTCCACTTGAGCGTCACCTTGCCGTCGGAGGCTCTGTTGCCTGCCGTGATGATGGGTGCTGCGCAGTCGGCGCACTGGGTGATGATATCGCTCGTGACGATCTCAGCGCCGTTTGCGTCAAGCGCCTTGACCTTGTAGTGGTACCAGTAGCCTGCATATGCGCTGGTGTTGGTGTAGCTGAGCTTTGTCGTGGTGTAGTACAGCTTGTACTCGCCGGTCTTAGTCCCGCTGCGGTACACCTCGTACTTGGCAGCGCCCTCAACGGCTGCCCAAGTCAAAACGACCTTGCCGCTGGTCGGATTGTTGCTTGCAGTTACCTCTATGGTGGGCGCTGCGGGCGGCTCGGGTGTTTCGCCGGGCTCGGGGTCGACGACCTCGCCGGTCTCGGTGCCGGGCGTGGTGGTCTCATTGTCTGCAAATGCAGCAGGAGCCATCAGCGTCAGCACCATCATGACCGCCAAAAGCATGCTTAACAGTCTTTTCATTGTATATCTCCTATCTTCAAGTTTTTTCTCTCTCATTTTAAGCCATTTGTGTTCTTTAGGCAAGAAAAAATAAAAATTTTTCAAAAAGGGCTTTACAAACGAAAAAGTGTGTGCTATATTATCAGTAACGATAATCATTACTAAGAGGTGAGAAAAATGCAGGCACGGCGGACAAGTAAAAAACGCTCGGCGATATACGAGGCGCTGTGCAATACCACCGCTCACCCCTCGGCCGAGCAGATATACACGCAGCTCAAGCCGGAGATACCCGATCTCAGCCTCGGCACGGTGTACAGAAACCTCAATGTGCTGATGCAGGACGGGCTTATCATCACCGTCGGCAATGTCAACGGTGAGGAGCGCTACGATGCCAACACCTCCGACCATTCCCACTTTGTCTGCACAAAATGCGGCAGGGTCGACGATGTTTTTCTTGATTTATCGATTGATAAAAGGTATCCTAATGTTGAGGAGTTAACGGGCGGAACGGTCAAGGGACACTCCCTGAGCTACTTCGGTCTGTGCAAAAAATGTTGTGAGTAATGGCTGTTGCCTTACTAAATATAAAAATTATTTTTATTGGAGGATATTATTATGAAGAAATGGGTATGCCCCGTATGCGGCTATGTTCACGAAGGCGACACTCCCCCCGAGTTCTGCCCCCAGTGCAAGGTTCCCGGCAGCAAGTTCATGCTCCAGGCTGACGACAAGACCTGGGCAGCCGAACACGTCGTGGGCGTCGGCAAGCAGTTCGGCGCAGATGTCCCCGCCGAGGTTCAGGAGGAGATCATCAGCGGTCTGCGTGCAAACTTTGAGGGCGAGTGCTCCGAGGTCGGTATGTATCTGGCAATGGGCCGTGTTGCTGCCCGTGAGGGTTATCCCGAGATAGCTCTTTACTGGGAGAAGGCTGCTTACGAGGAAGCAGAGCACGCTGCAAAGTTTGCGGAGCTCCTCGGCGAGATCATCACCGACTCGACCAAGAAGAATCTCCAGATGCGTGTCGACGCCGAGAACGGTGCGACCGCCGGCAAGTTCGAGCTTGCAAAGCTCGCAAAGCAGTACAATCTCGACGCTATCCACGATACCGTCCACGAGATGGCCCGTGACGAAGCCCGCCACGGCAAGGCTTTCGAGGGCCTGCTGAATCGCTACTTCGGCAAGTAATCAAATAACAGCAAAACAGCGAGTGGTTTCCCACTCGCTGTTTTTTGAATACAAACAAAAAAGCAGTCTGTCTTGCCGGTGACAGGCTGCTTTCTTGCTCTTTTTACAAAATAAAATATGTGGGGGATTGGGGGGGAATGCATAAAACTCACTGCTGTGCCGTCAGCAGCTTTGTGTTTATAATAGCATCTTTGATTTTTAAAGTCAACGCTTTTGATTATTTAATTTAAATAATAATCATTTATTTTAGTTATTTAATATGTATTAGTTGCAGAATGGTAACAAATATTGACGCAAGCCTTTGCTTTTGGCAATTTTATGCTATGATAGTGCAAAAGCAAGAAAGGCGGGCATGATATGAACCAAAAGAAAATGTACGCTCTTATAAGTCATTATGACACTTACTTCAAGCAGGACGACTGTCGGTTGCTGCATTCGGTGGTCATGGAGCCGCACATTGATGCGCTGCTGTACGCTCCGAACGAGGCTTACCCCTTTTGGAAACTGGTCAACGCAGGCGCAAGCGAATACAAGATGAGCGCTCCCAGGGGTGCGCTCGGCAAGCGCAACGAATACATGATGTTTATAGACGCAAGTGAGGACATGGACGACCAAGAGACCGCCGTGTGCTTGCAGGTCGTGCTTCTTAACCGGGCAGAGACAGACAGGCTTGTTGAGATCGACCCCGAGCAGTTCAGCAACTTCCTATACCCCGATGACGGAGACCGCCATTTTATCTGCGAGAGAAAGAGACGCGATAAGTTCTAATATTATTCCGATGATATTAAAAATCGTCCGTGAAATTCACGGACGATTTTTAACTATATAATTCTTCTTGCGCCGGTGTAATGCTCGGCGTAGTAGTACGAGTCGAGGTCGGTGATTATTACCTGTCCCTTGCCGGTGGATGCGTGGATAAACTGCCCGTCGCCTATATACATTCCGACATGGCCGATGGGGTCGACATTATCCGAGAAGAACACGAGGTCGCCCGGCTGGAGGTCTGACTTATCGACTGGCGTACCGTCGGTTCTGTACTGACTGCCCGCTCCGCGCTGGAGCTTGTAGCCGTACTGACCGTAGACATAGTAAACAAGCCCTGAGCAGTCAAAGCCCTTGGGCGATGCGCCGCCGTAGACATACGGCACACCGAGATACTGCTTTGCGGTGGCAACTATCTGTCTGCCGAGCTCCGTGCCGGAGCCGCCATCGGTCTTATCGCTCTTGAGCTTTATATAATCTGCGGACATGTAGCCCTTTGTGCCGTTAATGGTAACGGCATACCAGCTGCCGGTCTTGCCGGTTATTGTGACCTTCGTTCCCCTGTCGTAATAGCCGAGGGTCGCATATTCCGTGGACGGTCCTCTTCTCAGACGCACGGAGTCGCCGTTTACATAGCCGGCAGCGTCCATGGTCTGCTTGGGTGCGGGGACGGAGTTCGATGTGCCGAGTGAGATGCCTGTCTTGTACATGTAGCCGTACTTGCCATTGACCGTTATCTCGTACCAGCTGCCATACCTGCCGGTTATCGTGGCCTTTGCGCCGCTGTTTATGGTCTTGACGACGCCGAAGCTCGTGCTGGGTCCCATTCTGAGGTTGGAGCCGTTATCCTTGACGGTGCCGTTTTTTGTACTGCTGTATGTTGTTGTGGGAACAAGGCGCATATAATCGCCGCTGACATAGCCGGTCTTACCGTTGTAGCTGACCTTGTACCATCCGCTCTTCGAGCCGGTGATGGTCATTTTGGTGCCCTTGGCGTAGGTGCCGACAATGGAGTAGCTCGTGCCTGCACCCTTGCGCATGCGGACATCCGAGCCGGTTATCTTGCCGGTATACTTGGTGGTGGAGCTTGTTGAACTGCTGCTTGTGCTGCCGGATTTAGAAGTTGCCGACAGTGTCATGTAGTCGCCGCTGACATAGCCGGTCTTGCCGTTGTATTTAACGGCGTACCAGTTGCCCTTTGCACCGGTGACGGTCATCTTTGTACCCTTATCGTATGTGCCGATGATGGAATAGCTCGTGCCTGCGCCCTTGCGCATGCGCACATCCGAGCCGGTTATCTTGCCTGTACCGAAATTGCCGCTCACGCTGCTGTCGCTCTTCAGATAATACTTTGACGCATAGCCGATGGTGTTTTTATACATCACCTTGCTCCAGCCGTTGGAGGTGGAAATAACAATCACCTCTGCGCCCTTGGGCATGGTCATGAGGATGGATGCGCTCGTACCGGCGCTCTTTCGCAGGTTGAGCGCACTCGTGGTATAAGCGCCGAGCGTTTTATCCGCAGCGGCAGGTATAATGAGCAGCGATATACACATTATTGCCGCAAGCGCTATGCTTATCAGTCGTTTTTTCATTCTTGTCACTCCGTTATTGATTACAATCAGTAAAATAGTCAGTAATCAAATTGTAACACATAGTGCACATTATGTCAACACTTCAGACGGTTTGAGCCGTCGATACATGTAAATATTCTGTGAATCGGGTCGATGCGCCTATTTCCAACATCTTGTGGTCGTGGTGAGATTAAACAAATAGTTATTGTGTATTTTGCAGTTTCTTTTTGACGGTTTATATGGTATAATGTGATTTGATCTAACCAGTGAGGAACTAAGATAAATGAAAAATAAGCTTTATAAAAAGGTCATAGCCCTGACCGTATGCCTTGCGATGCTTATTCCGCTTTGCGCCTGCGGCGAAACCAAGGAGCAAAAGCAGGTCTTTGCAATGGACACCGTCATGACGCTCACGGCCTACGGTAAAAACGCCAAGTCCGGCCTCGACGCTGCGGCGGGCGTTATAAATTCGCTCAACACCCTGCTCGACCCCGAGGTTGAAAACAGTGCGGCTTATCAGCTAAATCACGCCGACGGGCAGAATGTCATCGTTACGCCGCAGGTGGCGGAGATACTCACCACCGCACTCAAGGTATGCAAGCAGTCGGGCGGCGCACTTGATCTCTCGGTCTACCCCCTCTACCTTGCGTGGGGCGAGTTTGACTCGGAAAAGGGCATCATTCCCTCGGGCAAGGAGATAAAGGAGCTTTTGAAGAGTGTCCGCTTCTCGGAAACGAGCATCACAGAGTTCAGCGGTGAATCGAACTATTCCGTCAGAATGCCAGCAGGCACGCAGATAAGCTTCGGTGCTGCGGCAAAGGGCTGCGCCTCGGATAGGGCGATCGAAGCCATGCGCAATGCCGGTGTCGAAAGCGGCATCGTCTCTCTCGGCGGTAATGTCCAGACACTTGGATTAAAGCCGGACGGCTCAAAGTGGACGGTCGCAGTCGAGGATCCTAACGACACGGGCTCGTATGTCGGAACGCTCAAGGTCGGCGAGACGGCAGTCGTCACAAGCGGCAACTACCAGCGATACTTTATCGGCAGCGACGGTGTTAAATACCACCATCTTATTGATCCAAGCACCGGAGAGCCTGCAAATAACGGTCTTGTCTCCGTTACGGTCGTGTGCGAGGACGGCACGATGGCCGACTGCCTGTCGACGGCGATGTTCGTTCTCGGCGTTAACGGTGCGCTAAACTACTGGCGCAACTACGGCGGCTTTGACATGGTCATGATAACCGATGAAAACGAAGTTATCTGTACGAGCGGCCTTGTCGAGGTGTTTGAGCTTACAAACACCAAGGACTATACTTTTAAGTTCACTGAGTAAGGTTAACATAATTCAGCCACCGTATCAGATATATTGATACGGTGGTGCTTCGTTAAGAGGATTTAGTTTAATGGCATATTTGGACACCGATGTTAGGTACTGCAAGGGTATAGGAGAAAGGAAAGCGCTGCTTTTAAATAAGCTCGGCGTGTTCACCGTACACGACCTTGTTTCCTATTTCCCCAGAAAATACGAAGATCGCAGCCAATTTAAGCCCATAGCGCTCACCTGTGACGGTGAGACAGCCTGCATTCAAGGCATCGTTGCCGACACGCCCCGTCTCGTGCGCATCCGCCGCGGCATGGAGCTTGTGAAGTTCCGTGTCGTGGATGAAAGTGCATCGGTTGACATAACATATTTCAATCAGCCCTATCTCAAGGATCACATACGCCGTGGGCAGTGCCTTAATTTCTACGGCAAGATAATCGGTATCGGCGGTAAACGGACGATGTCCAACCCCGTGTACGAGCCGGAAAACGCACCGGACGGCGTGACGGGCAGAATAGTTCCCGTGTACAGGCTGACAACGGGGCTGTCGCAGAAGCTCGTGATGCACGCCGTGCGGCAGGCGCTGGATGCCTGCGGCGGCGAGCTGCCGGAGGTGCTGCCGGAGGCGCTGCGTGAAAAATACTCGCTTGCTCAGACGGGCTTTGCTTATGAAAACATCCACTTCCCCGCCGATTTCACCGCCTTGGAGCTTGCAAGGCGCAGGCTGATATTCGAGGAGCTGTTCCTGCTCGCCTGCGCTCTCGGCAGGATGAAGGGGCAGCACAGCAAGGCCGACGGATATAAGATGCAGTCTTGTGACCTCAACGAGTTTTGGTCTGCCCTGCCTTTTACACCGACTAATGCGCAGAGGCGGGCGGTGAGCGATGCCCTTGCCGATATGCAGTCGGGCAAGGCGATGAACAGGCTCGTTCAGGGCGATGTCGGCAGCGGCAAAACACTCGTTGCGGCGGCGCTTATATGGTACGCTGCAAAAAACGGATACATGAGTGCGTTCATGGCTCCGACGGAAATTCTGGCAAAGCAGCATTTTGACACTCTGCTGGGCATTCTCTCCCCGCTCGGCCTGCGGATCGGGCTGCTCACGGGTGCGATGACCGCAAAACAGAAGCGTGATGTCAAGACCTCCCTCAGAAACGGTGAATTTGACCTTATCATCGGCACGCATGCGCTGTTTTCCGAGGATGTGGAGTACCCCGATCTCGGGCTTGTCGTCACCGATGAGCAGCACCGCTTCGGCGTAAATCAGCGCTCAAGCCTTATTTCAAAGGGCGACCGCCCGCATGTACTGGTCATGTCCGCAACGCCAATCCCCCGCACATTGGCGCTTATAATATACGGCGATCTTGACATTTCCGTCATTGACGAGCTGCCTCCCGGCCGGCAAAAGGTTGACACCTTCGCCGTCACCGAGAGCTACCGTGTGCGCCTGAACGGATTCATCCGCAAATTAGTTTCCGAAGGGCGGCAGGTGTTTGTCGTCTGCCCGATGATAGAGGAAAACGAGGAGCTCCCGCCGAACTTGAAGTCTGCGCAGGAGCACGCCGCCGAGCTTCAGCGCTACTTCCCCGACCTCAAGGTCGCATGTGTGCACGGAAAGCTCAAGGCCAAGGAAAAGGCAGAGATCATGCAGGCCTTCGTTGCAGGCAGCATTGACATTCTCGTCTCGACAACGGTCATAGAAGTCGGCGTCGATGTGCCGAATGCGGCGCTTATGATAATCGAAAACGCCGACCGTTTCGGCCTTAGCCAGCTTCACCAGCTGCGTGGCCGTGTCGGCCGAGGCAAGCACAAAAGCTACTGCGTTCTGGTCTCCGACACCGACAACGAGGTGTCCGAGGCAAGGCTCAAGGTCATGACGCAGACTAACGACGGCTTTAAAATTTCCGAGGAGGATCTGCGGCTGCGCGGCCCGGGTGATTTCTTCGGCTCAAGGCAGCACGGTCTGCCGGCGATGCATGTCGCCGACCTGTGCTCGGACATGAATGTGCTGCAAACGGCGCAGACGGCGGCGCAGGAGCTGCTCGCTTCCGACCCCGAGCTTGAACAGCCTGAGCATCAGGCGCTTAAGGCTGCGGTCGACAGGCTTTTTGAAATGAATACGGACACGATAAACTGAAAGGTGAAACCATGCGTGAAAATGAAGAAGCCCTCGCCATGCAGCAGAAAGAAAGCCTGCGGAGCTTTGCCGAGGACATTTATAATAAGGTTGGAAGCCGCATTCCCTCAGCCGTGCTGACGCACGACGGGCTGTGCTATACGATCGAATTTAACACCGCCGACCGCTTCTCACTCGTACTCATGGGCAGCGAGACGAATAACGCCGACTGCTTCCAGTCGATGCTCGTGTTTGACGGGTTTTCCGATCTGCTGCTCTCCGACCGCAGGCCGTTAGAGGAGTACAAAGCGCAGCTCGTGCATCTCGTGTGCGGCATCGTCGGCCGCAAAATATGCGTCACGCAGGTCGTCAAACGGCACACCGAACGGCGCATTGAATATAAAGTGTTGAATGACGGTACATGGGAAACCGTCAGTGTTGAGCACAAGCTCACCGGCTTCGGCGCCATCCTCCTGCTGTGGAAAAGCTGCGAAGATAGCTTGAATTTCAACTTAGCGATAAACGACAGGCAGTGATTACACTGCCTGTCGTTTTATATCCCGAATATTTTTAATACGGCGTAGGCGACAGCGCTGCCGCTTAAGGATGACAGCGCCATCAAAAGTCCTGTTTTGGACTTTGGTCTGCGGCGCAGGGTGCTCATGTAGCCGCCGGCGGCGGCTTTGGCCTCGTCCATGAGCTTTGCATGCGTTATACCAGAGGTGCGCATATAGTCCTCACGGACGATGAATATTGCCTCCTCGAACACCTTTTTATCCGGTGATTTTACAACTATTACCCGCTTTGCCGTACCTTTTACCACTTCTGCCGCCTCCTGTGATGATATTTTCTGTTCGGATTTTACCCGTTTTACCATATCCATATACATCACCCACGGGTCTGAACTTTAACGGCGAGCACGGTCATGTCGTCGCAGTTGCCGTAAATTTTCTCGGCTTCACGGAGTGTGTCGCGGGCAAGCAGCTTCATGTCATCGGTTGCCGAGTCCATGACCTCACGCAGCCAGCTGTCGTTCGAGTCACCGATAACCCCATCTGAGGCGATTATCGCCGTGCTGCCGGGCTTCAGGCGCATACGCACAACATCGGGTGCAGTGGAAGTGCCGTCGCCGAGGCCGGGTGCAAAGCTCTCGCCCTTGATGCGGCGGATGTTCTTGCCGTTCATGACATAACTTGGCGCAGCGCCGTACTTATAAAAGCAGGTCTCACCGGAGAATAGGTCAACGCACATGAGATCGACCGTTGCAAACCCCCAGTTATCGCCGCTTTTCAAAAGCATCACGGAGTTGAGCGTTTTCATGGCAACGGCGGGGTCGATGCCCGAGCGCAGGAACTTTTCGAGTATCTCGATGACCTCCTTGCTCTCGCTTGCAGCCTCGGGACCGCAGCCCATGCCATCGGACAGGATGACGCACAAAACGCCTGAGTCGGTCTTGAAATATGTTCCCCGGTCGCCGCTTACCTTCTCGCCCTTTTTCTTCATCGCCGCAATGCCGACGGATACGGCAAGGGGCTCGGCCTCAATGAGCGTGAGCTTTGCCATGCCGTCGTTTGCGGATTTCTGACGGCAAAGGCGCAGACCGAGTACCGCAGACAGCTTTTCAAGATAGTCGGGGTCTTCATACAGCCTTGAAAGCGAACCCGATTCCACCACCGCACGCAGTCTGCCCCGTCCGTCACGGTACACCGCCGCATCCGCTTCAATGTCCATCGTGCGCAGATAGCGCATGAGTCGCCGCTCGGCAAGGTGGTCGGCGCCGTTTATGCTGCCGAGCTCCTCGGCAACGCCGCCGAGGATATCCGCCATGTCCGAATACTGCCCCCACGCCGTGTCACGGCTTTCACGCAGCTGCGCCGCAAAATGCTTGCGATAAGCCGCAGCACGCAGTTCACCGTTGACGGCGGTGACGAATGCCTCGGGCGTTCGGCATTTTTCAACGAACCTCAGCGGGATATCGCCGAGCTGAAGCGTGCCCCGCTTTGTCATGGCGGCCGTTGCATCGTTTAATGCCGAAAGCGTTTCCATGTACTCGCTGTTCCAGCAACGATTTTTGTCCTTGCACATGACGCACACGCAGTCGGCGGCACGATCAAACACCTTGGCAGGGTCTGCGTCGTTGTATTTTTGCTCGACATTGCGCCGCACTATCTCAAACAGCCCCGCATACGCCGAGCCAAGCTGTGCAACCCGTCGTGAGACATAGCGTCTGAGTCCCGATTCCCCGCTGCCGCCGCCGACGGGTTGGATGATAGTCCCCACTGTGCAAATTACATTTGACGGCAGGAGCATGAAAACGACCGATGCGCAGAGCACCTCGACAAGGTCGCTAAGCTGCGGTGCTACCGTCCATGCGAGTGCTGCCGCAACGGCATTTGAGAGAACGAACGCAAGCAGGAACGCAAGCCTGCCGCAGCGGTTAAACAGGCCCGAAAGCAGTCCCGAAAACGCATAAGCCATCGTGAAAAACGGCGTTCCGCCGGTCGTGAGATCCATCGCAATACCGAACACCGTGCCGACGGTGCAGCCGGTCATCATCCCACAGCGCAGTGAGCTCATCATAATGATGAGCACCGCCGCAAAGCGACCGACGGACAGTGTGTCAAACAGGACAAGCCTCGACAGCGCCATCATGAACACGGCAACGGTTATCAAGATCGCACTTGACCGGCGTATCTCGGCAGACTCGGTCGTGGGTTCATCCTTTTTGAGCGCCTCGGCGATAAAGTAGCTCACACCGAATGCAAGCACCGTTTCCAAAAATACGACCACAATTGTCGGTGCGTCGCTGAGTATCTGCGAAAAGCTCGACAGCACGCCGGTGGCTAAAGTCACGGCAGCAGCGGTTGTCGGCGCAAAGAGAGTTTTTTTGTATAGCTTTGTGTCCTGAAACGAAAACTCCACCGTGAAAACGATAACTACCGCCGCAAGGTAGCGTATGCCCCATGACAGGCCGCCGGAGACTATGTAGCCGAGCGCCGCCCCAAGCAGGCAGCACACTCCGTTGACCCCAGCTCCAGCCGCGGCAACTATCGCAATGCCGAACGGACCGGCCGTGCCTAATACCCTCGCCGTGCCGAGCACAAAGCCGCCGATAAGATACATGAAAGCCCATGCTATGGCGGTGACATCCTCAGAATTTCGCTGCACCACACTGTCCTCAAATGCGGTCTTTATCGCCGCTATCGAGCCTTTTACATTCATAATATCGCCTCCGAAGTTTACATAAGGTATTATTTATTATACTTATGTAATTCCCCGAAGTGCGTCATTTGGCGCTGTTGAGAAATGTTTTATCAACAGGGGAAATAAGCGAAAATAAAAACAGGACTGTTTCCAGTCCTGTTTTTCAGTCTATCGTGAAGCTTTTGCCGAAGGGATACGGATTTCCCCTCACCTTTTGCATCCAATCGATGATACCGGCCTTATCGGTCACGACCATGCCTGACAGGCGATCGATGCCGAGCGATTTTAGCTCGGGACACATGGGGACGGTCGGGCCGATGACGACGGTCTTTGCGTTTCGAGATAGCTCAAGCAGCCTCGGCATGGTCTTGTTCACCGCTGCGCTTCCGGTGATGATAGAGACATCGCATTCGGGCAAGATGTACTCGCAGGCACTGTCCGGCAGATCGCCGTCACGGGGGTCTCTTTCAATTATGTAAACCTCTTTTGCTCCCTTCAGTGCTTCATCGCCGAGTTTCAGGTGACCAATGAGCGCAACGGTCTTCCCCTCAATATCCATGCCGTCGGTGCAGCTTTTCTCGTCGTCGGCAAGGTGCAGGCGCTCCATGCGCTCGGTCGTATTGTAAAAGGCATTTATGACTGCCATCGCCTCGCTCGCCTCATTAAAGCTCCAGCTCATAACGGCCTGTGCCGCTGTCTTTGCGCCCAGCCCCACGAGTGAGGCAAACTTGCGCTGCACGCTCTCGCCCTCGGTGTTCATGGCAATTCCGAAGCTGCCGTTTGATAGCTCTGCTCCGACCCACGCAGCTCCCCGCACGATACCTGTCACGGTAAGCGTATCATCCATGCCGTCTATTAAAATCTTATAATAACCCTTCATGATCACACCTCCATATCTTTCTTGCGTTATTATAGCAGGCAATGTTATAATTGCGCAAGAGGTGAACGACATGTACTTTGACACCCATGCGCATTATGACAGCGGAGCGTTCAACGCCGACCGCTATGAGATACTCGGCTCGATGCCCGCAAGCAATGTTGGGCTCATCGTCGACCCGGGCTGCGATCTTGAAAGCAGCAAGGCGGCGACAGCGCTTGCCGAGCGCTTTGACTTTGTATACGCCGCCGTCGGCTGGCATCCCGAAGATATGGACAAGCTTTCGGAGGAAGCTTACGCCCAATTGGAACGGCTTGCCGAGCATCCGAAGTGCGTTGCCATCGGCGAGATAGGGCTTGACTACTATTGGGACGACACCCACAAGGCCGAACAAAAGGTGCTTTTCAGACGGCAGATAGAGCTTGCTTTAAGGCTTAATAAGCCCGTCATCGTCCACGACCGTGAGGCGCACGGCGACTGTATGGAGATAGTGCGGGACTACCCCGCTCTGCGTGGCGTGTTCCACTGCTACTCTGGCAGCGCCGAGATGGCGGCGGAGCTATTAAAGCGTGGCTGGTACCTCGGCTTTGACGGGCCTATCACATACAAAAACGCCCGTAAGGCAATTGAGGTTCTCGAAATATGCCCGCTCGATAAAATGGTCATCGAGACCGACAGTCCGTATCTCACCCCAGTGCCGAACCGAGGCAAGCGCAACGACTCACGGCAGCTTGAGTTTGTCGTGCGCAAAATCGCCGAGGTAAAGGGATTGAGCGCCGAGAATGTCGAGGAGCTTACATATAATAACGGCAAAAAATTATTCGGAATTGGTGATTGAAATGTATAAACCCGAAAAGATACTGACCGGCGCGCCGAACGCCCGTGACCTTGGCGGCATCGAGACCGCCGACGGCAGGTGTGTAAAACCGAACCGGCTTATAAGAAGCGGCATGCTCGCAAGGCTCACGGACGAGGATGTGGAATACCTCAAGTCCGCAGGGCTCAAGACCGTTGTCGATTTTCGCACGAGCGCAGAGCGTGTGCAGAAGCCCGACAGGCAAATTGACAATGTCGAATATATTGTCTGCCCCATGCTTGAGGACAAGACCGAGGGCATCACCCGTGACAAGCCAGAAAGTGAGGATGAGGAGGCGCAGCGAACGCTGAAAATGGCTCACCACCTTATGGCAACAGACCCCGACGGCGTTCGGCAGATGCGAAGCCTCTACCCTATTCTCGTTACGCTCGATCACTCGATAGAGCACTACCGCAAATTCTTTGAGATACTGCTAAACCACGAGGACGGTGCGCTTTTATACCACTGCACCATGGGCAAGGACCGTGTCGGCACGGCTACGGCGCTGCTGCTGACGGCGCTCGGCGTTCCCCGTGAGGGCATCGTTGCAGACTACATGATCACCCGTGAGCGCTGCGCCCCGGGCACGCAGAGGCTGCTTAATAACTGCCGCAAGTTTACCGACGACGAGGCGGTGCTTGAGTTTGTCTACCGTCTTGACACCGTGCAGGAGGACTTCATCGCCGCGACCTTTGAAACCATTGACGAGGTGCACGGCGGTATGGACAGCTTCCTGCGTGAGAAAATGGGGCTTGACGAAGCGTCCATCGATAGGCTCAAGGCACTGTATTTGGAGTAAAATATACACATAGTTAATAATCAGACATTCCAGCAGGAATGTCTGATTTTTTTGCGTTTTAACGGCAATGTCCATATTTATATTTTCGATACATTGGTATGATATGTATGAACAATTATAAGGAGTGAGTTGAATGAAGCGATTTTCATGCTTTTTACTCGCAATACTCATGCTGCTGAGCCTTGCGCCGGTCGCAACGGCCGACAGCAGCAACACGCTGACCGTGCAGGCGCGCACGGCGCAGTACACCTTCAAGGTCGGCGAGACATTTACATATTCGTATTGGCTGCGCCTTACGCCCGACCTTGTAAACTACAGCGAGGATTATCTCGTTAAGTACATTACCGATATGGCAGATGATCTTGGTGTGAAGCTGCCCGGAGCATCTCTCGGCAAGCTTCAGCTCGGTACGCTCACCAGGATGAAGCTAAAGTCCGCAGGCGGCAACATCAAGTACGACACTGACTGCCTGACACTTGTTTCGGCAAGCATGCCCAACACAAAAAAGGGCTACACCGTGAAGAAAACCGATGCTTTGGCAGGCTCGCTCGTCGACTCCGGCGTTCTCGATTTCACAAATTCCGACCTCGGATTCTGGACGGGCAAGGTCAACGACACGAACGACCAGACCGTGTTCCAGAATACAAATGTCCTCGTCACCTGCAAATTCAAGGTGACCAAGGGCTCGGACACACCGGTATACCTGCGCACTCGCCTGCGCCATCTTGAGGTCACGACAAGCGGTATGTTAGGGCTCACGCAGGGCACGGATATCGTCATCGTGCACCGTGACCAGTCCGTGTTTATTCCCTACGAGTCCTACGAGACGATAAACGGCGAACAGCCTACCGTAGTCCTCAAGTCTCTTGTCGACGATGTAGGGCTCGATATCCGCTATTTCAACACCGCCGGCGATAAGGACGACTACAAGCGTCCCGGTGCGGGCGTTGCCGTCAACATGTACGGCATGACGACCGACGGCCGCTACATAAAGCTCAGCACCACGACCGCCGGCAACGATGTCACTTGGTTCTACGATGTACCGTATGGTCAATATTATGTAAACTGCTCATTCACGAATGCAAACGGCAACATCTACGCTACGCCTGACCCCGAGAAGGCCGAGCACATCAATGTTCCGGCAACCGGCGAGGTGCAGGCGCTTTGGCTCGTGCGCACCGATCCCGAGACGCAGAAGAAGATCGATGTGACTGTCAACTGGGTCGGCGACGAAGGCTACCTGCCCGTACGGCCGGATTACCTCGTTGCCGAGCTCAAAGCCAGCGACAATTCGAGCGTCCTGCACAAGCGCCTTATCGAGCGAGACCAGACCTCGGAGAGCTTTGACTGCGTGGATATCTACGACGCCGACGGCAACAAGATCACCTATGATCTGAGCATCAATGCGGTCTATGGTGCATCGCAGGTCGCTTCGGGAAATGCCGTGTTCCCGTACACGGTCACCATCGACAAGAGCTTCGGTTCGGACGGTGCCGAGAACTTCACCGTTACGCTCGTTTACTGCGGCGATAAGTCCGACCTCGGCGTCATAAAGCCCGACGCAAGCGGCCACTACTGGGTCGAGCAGACCTCCCTGCGCACCGAGCCGAGCTGCACAGTCGGCGGCAGAGCGTATTATATCTGCTCGGCGTGTCACCAGACAAAATATGAGGCCGTCCCCGCCAACGGACATAAGTGGGACAGCGGCAAGGTCACGAAAGCTGCCGGATGCGAAACCGTCGGAGAAATGACCTACACCTGCTCGGTTTGCAGCGCAAAAAGAACGGAAGCGATAGCTGCGACCAGCCACAGCTACGGCGCATGGACGCAGACCAAAGCTCCGACCTGCACCGCAAAGGGAACGGAGACCGGAAGATGCACCCGCTGCAATGCGGCGCAGGCAAGAGATGTAGCGGCCCTCGGCCACAGCTACGCAAACGGTAAATGCACACGATGCGGCGCAGCTGACCCCAATTACAAGCCTGCACCCAAGGCTCCCGAGCTCAAGATAACCACCTCGGCGGGCAAGCCGAAGATCTATTGGAACGCAGTCAACGGTGCGGTGAAGTACTGGGTGTACCGCTCAACGGACGGTGAGACCTTCAGCTATTACGACATGACCACAAATACAACCTACACAAACAACAGCACAGCGATAGGTACAACTTATTACTACAAGGTCAAGGCCGTGAACGCAAACGGTGCAGCATCTGCCTACAGCGCCACAAAGAGCGTTCAGCGCAAGCCGGCAGCTCCGACCGTGAGCATTTACCGCACAAACGGCAAGCCGAAGCTTAGCTGGAAAGCCGTTTCGGGCGCAAAGAAGTATTGGATATACCGCTCGACCGACGGCAAGAAGTTCAAGTATTGGGACAGCACCACCAGGACGAGCTACACAAACTCCGGTGCGGCATCCGGCACGAAGTATTACTACCGTGTCAAGGCTGTTGCTGTTGTGAACGGCAAGAATGTCGCTTCCGCCAACAGCAGCACAAAGAGCCTGCTGACCTCGCTTGCAAAGCCCTCGGTGAGCATCACCACATCTAACGGCAAACCTAAAATTACATGGAAAGCGGTCACGGGTGCGGACAAATACTATGTCTATCGCTCCACCGACGGTAAGACTTTCAGCTACTGGGACAGCACCACAAAAACAAGCTACATAAACAGCGGTGCAAAGAAAAATACCAAATATTATTACAAGGTCAAGGCCGTCTGCGCATCAAACTCCAATGCAAATTCCGCACAGAGCAGCGCAGTCAGCATCAAAGCAACTAAATAAAGCAAAAAAGCACCCCTCGGGGTGCTTTTTTCAGTCCTCCATAACCTCGGAAAAGCTCTTTAGCGGCAGGCAGTACGACAGTTCGGACAGGATGAGTCTCATATCCTCCCGTTCGTAATCCGGGCGAGGGGAATTCATTTTTTCACTTAACGGAATATCGAGCGACAGCATTACTCTGACTGAGGTGCCCATGCTTTCGCCACGGCTCTCGATTATCACAGCGCCCTTGTGCAGCTCGGCAATTCCGCGTACGACCGCAAGGCCCATGCCCGCTCCCTGCGGCTTTGTGAAGTCTATCTCGTGCTTATACCTCTCAAAGGCGTAGGCCAGATCATCCTGCCGTATGCCGTCGCCGTTGTCATCAACGGAAAGAATTAGATTTTTATCCGTCCGCAAGAGAGAGACATATATCCTGCCGTTATGCTGGCAATGGCTGATGCTGTTTGCCAGCAAATTGAGCAGAAGCTGCTGCAAAAGCGTTCTGTCGGCGACTACCCTTATCTTCTCCGGTGCATTGAAGCGTATCGTCACGCCCATGTTGTCCATCGACATGACCTCATCTATCATGTTCTTGCACAGCGCCGTCACATCGACGGCTTCCGGATTAAACGGCATTTCCCCTCTTGCCATAGCGTTAAGCATCGTGACATTGGCCAGCGTCCTTTTCATCCTGTAATAGCTGCGGTTTATGGATCTTCCATACTCCAACAGCTTTATATTGCCTTCATCCTCGGCAATGATAGACATGCACGAGGTCGCAAACTTGATATTTGACAGCGTCGTGCGCAGATTGGCGTACAGTGCATCACGGTCATCGGGGCTTTGCTCGTTGCATACCATTACAAAGATGCGTGTTCCCTCATAAGTGCTCACCTTGACGGAGCAGTTTTTCGTACCGATAAACGCAGTTGCGGTGAAGTTCTGCGCCTGGGTATTCATAATGTGACTGGGTATCAAAAGTGCCGTCGGCTTTCCCGTCAGGTTCCTGCCGGCAAGCGTGATCGCAGCGGTATTCATAAAGGCTATACGCTCCTTCCTCGACACGGCCACAGGCTGGTCGACCATTGAAAGCGCCGCAGTAAGCAGCATCGTATCATGCATGGCAAGTCCTCCCTTGCGTATATCAGCATTTTTCGGCATGATTTTATCAGAAACGAGCAAATTATACAATAGCCGCTCAAAAAAAGCTTATTTTTTGCGAAACATTTGGATGTATCTCCGCATTGATTTTTGTCAATAGTATATGTTACAATGAACTTAAATCACAAGGAAATTTTTCCGCTTAATATTATAATGGAGGAATAGATTATGATCAAAGTAGCAATCAATGGTTTCGGCCGCATCGGTCGTCTCGTTTTCAGAGCAGCTATCGTCTCGGACGATATCGAGGTCGTTGCGATCAACGCTCCCGATAAGACCCCCGCTCAGCTGGCCTACACCGTAAAGTACGACTCCGTGCACGGCCGCTTTAACGGCACCGTCGAGTCCGACGACAGCTCCATCACCGTAAACGGCAAGCGTGTTCCCATCGTCGGCAACCGCAACCCCGCAGAGTTGCCTTGGGGCGAGATGGGCGTTGAGTATGTCCTCGAGTGCACCGGTGCTTTCCTCACCACCGAGAAAGCCCAGGCTCACATCGATGCAGGCGCACAGGTCGTCGTGCTGTCCGGTCCTTCCAAGGACGATACCCCGATGTTCGTTTGCGGTGTCAATCTTGACAGCTACACTCCCGACATAAAGGTCGTTTCCAACGCATCGTGCACCACCAACTGCCTCGCTCCCCTCGCCAAAGTCATTAACGACAACTTCGGCATCGTTGAGGGTCTCATGACCACCGTACACGCCGACACCGCGACTCAGGAAGTTGTTGACGGCTTCTCCAAGAAGAATTGGCGCCTGGGTCGTGGCGTTCACGGCAACATCATCCCCACCTCCACCGGCGCAGCTAAGGCTGTCGGCAAGGTCATCCCCGAGCTCAACGGCAAGCTGACCGGCACCTCCATGCGCATCCCCAGCGCCGATGTCTCCATCGTTGACCTCACCTGCCGCCTCGAAAAGGGTGCAAGCTACGATGAGATCTGCGCCGCCGTCAAGGCAGCCTCCGAAGGCCCGATGAAGGGAGTTATCGAGTATGTCGACGAGGATGTCGTCTCCGCCGACTTCATCACCGATCCCCACACCAGCATTTTCGATGCAAAGGCCGGTCTCGCTCTTAACGATAACTTCGTTAAGCTCATGGCTTGGTACGACAACGAGTGGGGCTTCAGCTGCAAGATGCTCGACCTCACCCGCCACATTGACTCCGTCCGCAAGGCATAAGTCAATAGAAATTCAAAACTCCGCAGTCAGCAGACTGCGGAGTTTTTCAGTCTGTCAAAGAACTAGGAAAAATAGGCGCAACAGGTAAAATCCAATACGCAGCAGGGGGAGTGTGAGGGGGTAACGAAGTGTAGGTGCGGTAGTGAATGACATGCCGGGGGCATGTCAGAGCCGCACCGTGACCGAGCCGCAGCGAGAAAGGTCCCGCCTCAAATTGGATTATAGCCATCAAAAACGCCTGTTAAGGCTTTTTGACGAGCATAACGAGATTTTTCGTGAAGCTTTGCTTCTCAAAAAAATGTGGCGTGTTTTTTGAAGCGTGCAAAAAAGTCACAAGACTTTTTTTGACACGCTGAAAATGCAGTTAACAGTCTAGGCTGTTAACTGCATTTTCTACTCATAATCTTCATCTGCTGATATCTCAAATGCGGCGGAGAGAAATTTGCGCAGGGGCTCGAAGCGGCTGATCGCAGATGAGGCGGCGATGGCGAAGGTGCTAAAATCCGTCATGTCCTTGGCGGTGAAATCCTGTTCGACGAGCCAGAACTTGTACTTGAGCCAATCGGCGGCGGGGTGGTCGGCGGTGAAGCCCGCCGGAACTCGCTTGAGCTTTTCACCGTACACGGCAAGGCCGTTTTCAAACACGATTTCATCAAGCTCCTCAAAATTCGTGGCGATGTAGCTGCGCAGGATATTCAAATTTTTCGTCTCCCACGGGTATGCGCCCGTTTCTATATAGCAGCCCTCGTGCGAAATGTGCAGGTAGTAGCTCAGGGGCAGGAAGTTGCTCTTTTTCGGCGAGAAATATGCCCTGAACGCCGGATTATACGGCTCCTTTGCCTTGCTGTAGCGCATGTCATGGGGGATGCGGTACATGAAATTCTTCGAGTTTTCAAAAAGCAGCCTATCGCCGAGCTCGGGCACCTGCTGGGCAATTTCAAGCTTCACGACATCCAGAAGCGTAAGGAAATCCTCCTTTGCGTCGTCGTAATCAGCGTGGTTATCGTGAAACCACACTCTGTTATTATTTTTACTCAGCGCATCGGTGTACGCAAGCATCCTGTCAAAATTCATAATTACCTCGGAAATAATAATTTGCAAACCGATTTTACTACATGGGAAAAATGATGTCAAAGGACTTTTATTGCCTTCGTACTTGTGATATAATCGCTCCATTCGATAAAAACGGAGCAATTATGAAAAATACCAGAAAACTTATATATACAGCAATGATGACGGCTATAATCGCCGCCTGCTCGTGGATCAGCATACCGGCGGTCGTGCCGTTTACGCTGCAGACCTTTGCGGTGTTCTGCGCACTCGGACTTTTGGGCTGGAGCTGGGGTGCGCTGTCCATCTCGGTGTACATCCTGCTCGGCGCATTCGGACTGCCGGTGTTCTCCGGCTTCGTCGGCGGCATGGGACATTTAGTTGGACCGACGGCAGGGTATATCTGGGGCTTTTTGCTGGCGGCGCTAATTTACGGCATCGTGAAAAAGCTCTTGGGCAAGGCAAAGTTTTCTGATTTCATTGCCCTGACGGCGGGACTTGTCGGCTGCTACACCTTCGGTACGCTGTGGTTTGTACATGTCTATACCGGCGACATGAACTACCTGAAGGCACTGTCGATGTGCGTGTTCCCGTTTATTATCCCCGATCTTATCAAAATGTTCATTGCCTGCAAATTAGTTGACAGGGTAAAACCGCACATTTTTTCGTGAGGTGACAATATGGCAATCAAAATGATAGACTTTACCGAGGCAAAGCAGATACTCGACACAAAGCCCGACTGCATTATCGTCGATGTGCGTGAGGAGGAGGAATACATCACCGGCCATGCCGTGGGTGCGCTGCTGTTTCCAGTCGACGAGATAAACGATGTGAGTGCAATGATGCTCATCCCCGACAAGGACAGGCCGTATATCCTCTACTGCCGCTCCGGAAGGCGCAGCGCCGAGGCTGCGCACAAGCTCGACGAGCTTGGCTACACGCAGCTATACGATGTCGGCAGCCTTATCGGCTGGCCGTACGGATTGGAGTAAGCAAAAAGAGTGTGGAAATATCCACACTCCTTTTTTATTTTGCGGCTTTGCCCGCAAAATTGTTCATTGCGACATATATGCCGATAAAAATCAAAATGCTTGCGCACAGGACAAGGTACATCGTAGTGATCTCGACCTTGTCACCGAAGAAGTAGAGGTTACAGTCAACGCTGTCACGAATGGCGGAGATGACCTCCGCAGGGAAGCCGAGATGCTCCATCTCTTTGAGACTGCCCTGCATGGCGTGGTTGCGGATTAGGCTCGTGCCATAGGTGCCCGGGAGAAAGCTCAGCACCTTTTGCAGCCCCGCACCGAACGACGACATGGGCATATACGCTCCGCATATAAAGCCGTACCCTGCGCTGACTATCGTTCCGACTGCGGATGCCTGCCCGTCGGTGGAGAGGAAGAAGTTCACGCACGAGGATAGAGCCGTGCCGAACATGGTGAGCAGGAACACATCTAAAAGCATCAGCAGCACATCGCCTGCCGTCATAAACCAGCCGACTGCGGCGAGGTAGCCGAGACACACCGCAAGCGCCGTGACGCTTATGATGAGCGTCGACAGAAGCGTCGAAAGATAGTAGCTCAGTCCCAGTGTACCGAGGCTTATCGGCGAGATGGTCAGATCGTGCCGTGCGCCCGAGGTCTTGTCCTTTATCATTAGAAGATTTGAGCAGAACGCAACGGTGATGCAGCTGACGGCTAAAATCGAAGATATGAGCTGACCGCCGACGCAGGCGTTTATGACGCTGTCGGAAATGGTCACGCCTGCAGCAGCGAGTGCCGAGCGGAATGAGTCATCGTAAACACTTTTGAGAAACGCTGCATACAGCACAAGCAGAATTATCGGCGTGATGAGGGATGAAAAGAACATGCCCTTATCCTTAAAATAAAGCTTCGTGTTTCGCTTTACGAGTGCAAAAAGTCCGGTCATCTGCCTTCGCCCCCCTCCAGCGCCTTGCCTGTAACGGCAAGGAAAACATCGTCCATCTTACCCTTGGTTATCTCATAGTCACGGAAAATTTCGGGGTGCTTTATGATAAGCCCGGTGGCGGCGGCCGTATCTGGTACCATGATGCGGAATGCATCCCGCATAGGCGTATACGGTGCGCCGAGAGCCTTGACGCTGTCCTCGGATGCACCGTAGAGTGTGATAAAATCGCCGGTGTAACCGTTTTTGAGTTCAAGCGGCGTACCCTCGGCGGCAATTTTGCCGTGGTCGAGAATAACAACATAGTCGGCATCGGCAGCCTCCTCCATGTAGTGGGTCGTGAGGAACACCGTCATGCCCTTGTCACGGCGCAGCTGCTCGACAACGCTCCACAAGAGACTTCGTGTCTGCGGGTCAAGCCCCGTTGTCGGCTCGTCGAGTATGAGTATCTCCGGCTCGTGGAACAGCGCACGGGCGATGTCGATGCGCCGTCTCTGCCCGCCGGACAGCTTGCCGACGGGGCGGCGGAGGATATCTTCAAAGCTTAAGAGCTGTGCAAGCTCAGATAGGCGACTTTTGAATGCCGTGCCGCTGATACCGTAAAGCGCCGCACGGCTTTCGAGGTTGTCTCTTACCGACAGCTCCTTATCCAAAACAGAGCTTTGGAACACAACGCCGAGGCTGCGTTTGACCTTGTCGGGGTCATGTTCAATGTCCGTGCCGCATATCTCGACGCTGCCGCCGTCACGCTTGAGCTGGCCGCAGATTATATTTATAGTCGTCGACTTTCCCGCTCCGTTCACGCCCAAAAACGCAAACAGCTCGCCTTTTTTGACCTTGAAGCTAATGTCATTGACAGCAAAAACATCGCCGAAATGCTTTTGCAAATGCTCGATTTTTATTAGATCCGTCATATCGTTCCCTTTCAAACGCTTTTAACACCGCAATTTTAGCACGACTGCGCCCCGTTTTCAAGCAAAGCGCACAATATGACTGCAATTGGGTGTGCAGGCTTTATGCATATTGTTAAAATAGATAATTAGCTCTTGACAAAATCGATAATAGGGACTAATATGACACCGTCAATAGGGCTTACACCCGTCAATCTTGAGAAAGGACAGAAAGCATTCATGAAAAAGCTTACCGTGAACAGCATGATGATGTCGATGTGCATGTGCCGCATGTGCATGTTTCGTCGTGTCCAAAACGGTCCACTGCTTTCTGAATCTGTTTGACGGCTTGAGCCACTACCAAGGTAAACAAACAGCGGAAGGTCACTGACCGGCCGCTGTTTTTTGTTTGTTTTAGAAAGGAGATGCGCCGTATGAAATGGCTGAGAGAACGAATGTGTCCCCGAGGCACAGAAAATTTTAAACTACACAGACGATATAACGGCTCATTATTTCAAAATTTCTAAAGGAGTATTTAAAAATGAAAAAGTTTACTAAGATAATCGCTCTCGCACTCGCAATCGTCCTCACCTTTGCTCTGGCGGCCTGCTCTAATAACGGCGGCGATGATGCCAAGGACGAAGTAATAAAGATCGCAGTTCCCAACGACACCACCAACGAAGCCCGTGCACTGCTCCTGCTGCAGGAAGCCGGTATCATCAAGCTCAAGGACGGCGCAGGCATCACCGCTACCAAGAACGACATTGTCGAGAATCCGTACAATGTTGAGATAGTCGAGGCCGAGGCCGCTGCTATCCCCAGCCTGCTCCCCGATGTTTCCTACGCAGTCATCAACTCCAACTACGCAATCAATGCAGGTCTCAACCCCGTTAAGGACTCCCTGTTCAAGGAAGGCTCCTCCTCTGCATACGCAAATATCCTCGCAGTTAAGTCCGGCAATGAAAATTCCGATGCAGTCAAGGCACTCAAGGCAGCTTTAGAGAGCAAGAAGGTCGCAGACTTCATCAACGAGAAGTACGCAGGCAGCGTCGTTTCCACCGTTGATAACCCCACCGACGGTTTTGACAGCAGCGTCGATTACGCAGCACTGAAGGGCAGCACCATCTCCGTCGCAGCATCTCCCACACCCCACGCAGAGATCCTTGAGGTCGCAAAGCAGATCCTCGCCGAGAAGGACATTACCCTTGACATCCAGACCTACAACGATTACGTTGTCCCCAACACCGTTGTTGAGGACGGTACCTGCATCGCAAACTACTTCCAGCACACTCCTTACCTCGACGACTTCAACGCTCAGCAGAACACTCACATCGTTTCCGTTGCTTCCATCCATGTCGAGCCCATGGGCCTGTACGGCGGCACTCAGAAAACTCTGGATGCAGTAAGCGGCAAGTAAGCAGTATTTTTGGAGGGAAATATTCATGATAGAACTTAAAAATGTAAGCAAGACCTTTGACTCCGGAACAGGAGAGGTGGACGCACTCAAGAATGTTTCCCTCACAATCGAGGACGGGGACATTTACGGTATCATCGGCATGTCCGGTGCCGGCAAGTCAACACTTGTCAGATGCATCAACCTGCTCGAGCGCCCCACCAGCGGCGAGGTCATCGTCAACGGTGAGCACCTTGACACCATGTCTCCGTCTCAGCTTCGTTCAGCCCGTCGTGATATCACGATGATATTCCAGCACTTTAACCTGCTCATGCAGCGCACCTGCCTTAAGAACATCTGCTTCCCGATGGAGATATCGGGCGTAAAGAAGACGGATGCCGAGAAAAAGGCTCGTGAGCTTTTGGAGCTTGTCGGTTTGCCCGACAAAGCCGATGCGTACCCTGCGCAGCTTTCCGGCGGTCAGAAGCAGCGTATTGCGATCGCCCGTGCGCTGGCAACGAACCCCAAGGTTCTGCTGTGCGACGAGGCGACCAGTGCGCTTGACCCCAAGACCACCCGTCAGATACTCGAGCTTATCAAGGATATTAACGCAAAACTCGGTATCACCGTGGTCATCATCACCCACCAGATGAGCGTCGTCAAAGAGGTGTGCAACCATGTTGCCATCTTAGATGACGGCTGCGTTGCCGAGGAAGGCCTCGTCGCCGCAGTCTTTGCCGCTCCCAAGTCCGCCGCCGGACGCAGGCTGGTGTTTCCCGGCGGTGTGGACACAATGGTCTCCGACCCTGCGGCCGAGCGCCGTGTGCGGCTTATCTTCCGTGACAGCCGCACGACCGGCATCCCGCTCGTTGCACGCCTTGCAGCCGAGGAGAACATTTTCTGCAATGTCATTTCCGCTTCTACTCAGAAGCTTTCCGAGGAAGTGTACGGAAGCCTGCTCATAGGCATCCCCAGCGCACAGTACGACCGTGCGATAAAGTTTATTTCGACCGTAGCGAATGTCACGGCTCAGGAGGTTGACGGCGATGTACAATAACTTGTTTTCAGAACAATCCATACAGGATCTCATCTCCGCTCTGCCGGGCATGCCCACCGCTCTGTGGGAGACCTTCTATGTCACGGTGCTCAGCACCGCACTTTCCCTGCTGATTGGCCTGCCGCTCGGCGTACTGCTCGTGACCGGCGAAAAAAACGGCGTACTGCCGCTGCCGGCGTGGCTGATGCATGTGCTCAATGCAGTCATTAACCTCTTGCGCTCGATTCCGTTTCTTATCCTCATGATCATGGTGCTGCCGCTTTCCCGTGCGATCATCGGCACGGCGGTCGGCACGACGGCGACCATCGTACCGCTCGTTGCTGCGGCGTTCCCGTTCGTTGCCCGCCTTGTAGAAAGCAGTCTGCGTGAGCTTGACAGCAACATCATTGAGGCTGCTCAGAGCATGGGTGCGACTCCCTCGCAGATAATCTGGAAGGTCATGATCCCCGAGAGCATCCCCTCGCTTATTCAGAATGTTACCATTGCGCTGACCACCATTTTGGGATATTCGGCGATGAGCGGCATCATCGGCGGCGGCGGCTTGGGCAAGATCGCCATCGACTACGGCTACTATCGCTACAAGTACCTCGTCATGTTCGTTGCGGTCATCATTCTCATTCTGCTCGTTCAGCTCTTCCAGAGCCTCGGTACCTACCTCGCCAAACGCAGCGACAAGCGTCTCAAGTAAATAATGTTAGACGCCCCCACAGCCGCAGGCACCCCAGCCCGTAGCCGTGGGGCAGTTTTTTAAGCGGAAAACAGCGGCAGGAGTTACCTGCCGCTGTTCCCGATGTTTCATATACCGGAGGTATACGGAGCCTGCGATTGCAATGCAGGCCTCTATTATATATATGTCCTCAAGCGGACATTTGGGGACACGGTTTTTAAAAAATTTTTTATTTTTTAAAAACCGTTGTCTGCTACTTGGCTGCCTTGATGCTGACTGCGCTGCTCTGTGCGGAGTTTGCGTTGGAGTTTGATGCGCAGACGGCCTTGACCTTGTAGTAGTATTTGGTATTTTTCTTTGCACCGCTGTTTATGTAGGAAGTCTTGGTCGTGCTGTCCCAGTAACTGAAAGTCTTACCGTCGGTGGAGCGGTAGATGTAGTACTTATCTGCACCCGTGACCGCTTTCCAAGTCACCTTGGGTTTGCCGTTCGAGGTCGTGATGCTCACCGAGGGCTTTGCAAGTGTCGTCATCAGGCTCTTTGTGCTGCTGTTGGCGGATGTAACATTCTTGCCGTTCACAACAGCAACAGCTTTCACACGGTAGTAATACTTCGTGCCGGATGCCGCACCGGAGTTGGTGTAGCTCGTTTTTGTTGTGCTGTCAAAATACTTGAAGTTCTTGCCGTCGGTCGAGCGGTATATCCAGTACTTCTTTGCACCGGAAACTGCCTTCCAGCTCAGCTTCGGCTTGCCGTTTGTGCGGTAAATGCTCACGGTCGGAGCTGCGGGCTTGCACAGGATGCCCTTAGATACGCTGTAATCCGAGGCAACATTGTTTGCGTTCACTGCCTTGACCTTGTAGTAGTAGGTCGTGCCGATCTCGGTCGATTTATTGGTGTAGCTTGTATTATTCGTTCTGTCGTAATATTTAAAATTCTTGCCGTCAGTCGAACGGTACACCCAGTACTTCACCGCACCGTCAACTGCGTTCCAATATATCTTCGGCTTGCCCGCCGAGGTCGTTATCTTGAGCTCGGGAGCCTTGGGTGCAGGCTTATAATTGGGGTCAGCCGCACCGCAGCGTGTGCACTTGCCGCTTGCGTAGCTGTGACCGAGTGCGTTGGTGTAGTTATCCTTGTAGCTATTTCCGCAGGTGTTGCAGGTGTGGGTGGTATAGCCCTTTGCCGTGCAGGTCGGCGCAGTTACGACTGCGTTATGATGATGGCCTGTTGCCGCAATCTCTTTATAAGTTGAGTAGTCGCAGCGTGAGCAAGTATCATATGCCGCCCAGCCCTTTTCTGTGCAAGTGGCCGCCTTTGCAGCATGACGAACTATTGCATGGCCGAGGCTTGTGATATCTCTCGTCTCGCTTGCATTGCAGCGGGTGCAGGTTCTGGTCTCCATTCCCTTTTCGGTGCAGGTGGGCTGGGTCGTTACCGTCCACTCTCCGAAGCTATGTTCGTGAGGCGGTTCATAAGTTGGGTCAGCTATTCCGCAGATTGTACACACACCGTCTTCATAAGCATGAGCATGCATTACATAAAGGTTTTCACTCACAGTGTCAGCATCGGAGTAATACGAGAAGCTGAGGCTACCGTAGGTGTCCGCGGCATTTTGAGCAATGTAGCATAGATTATCGTATGCAAAGTATTCCTCTGCATCAGGATTACGCACGGCAACGAAAACATACTGCACGCCGGACTGCAAGTCGCTGAAGCTGCTCGTCTTTACCTGAGATTCGCTGTCTGTACTCTGCGCTGCCACTGCTTTAACAGGCGCAGAATTTTCCAAGCCGGTAGTCACCGCCGGATTTGTATTATCGTATACTTTTAGGTTAGAGGGCGAAGTCCAATCAATATAGGGGCTGTTGTAGTGGATGGTTGCATTGGGCAAATCGGCATCTTTGTCAAATTCTATCTCGTTCCACTGTGCTTCGCTGCCCGAATAATATACATCTTTCAGGCTATTGCACCACGAAAATGCAGTTTTCCCAACCTTTTTCAAACTACTCGGGAGCCATATTTCAGCAAGATTGTGGCACTCTCTGAAAGTGCTATACTCTATACTTTCCACGCCTTCGGGTATTACCAAACTACTAATATTATAACAACTATTAAATGCACTTGACCCTATACTTGTAACACTTTGAGGAATATTCACACTATAAAGATTCCTACAGTTGACAAACGCAGTCGCACCAATCGTAGTCACACTACTTGGTATTTTAATAGTCCTAAGAGCCATACAGTTTGCAAAAGCTGAAACTCCAATTTCTGCAATTCCGTCTGGAATATCAAATTGTGATATGTCTGTTTTCCCGGCTGGATAACAAACAATTTTTGTCATGTCTTTGTTGTAAAGAATGCCATTCTTTGAGCAAAAGTGAATATTTCCTTCTTCGACCGGAATACTTTTCAACTTGTTGCAGTATGCAAAAGCGAGGTTACCTATTTGTGCTACATTCCTTGGAATTTCGATGTTTGATAGTAAAAAATCACCATAAAACGCATAATCTCCAATACTAATCAAACTATCCGACAAAACAACAGTCTCTAAACTACTACAGTTTGAGAACGCATGTTTGCCGATGCTTGTTACACTATCGGGCAATATAATTTTTTTTAGATTACTACACCCCTCAAACGCTCTGCTCTCGATAGTGGTTAAATTTTTAGGTAAAACAATTTGAGAGAGTCCAGAACAAAATGCATAGCTTCCAATGCGTGTTGCGCTGTCAGGCAAACTGACGCTTGCAAGGTTACCGCAGCCCCAAAATGCCCAATCTCCGATGTTTGTCACATCGCCTTTAACAACGACCTTTTTTACATCCTGCCGTTTGTCATTCCAAGGTGCATAATTGCTAAGGTTTCCGTTGTAATTATACATTTCCCCCGTGCCGCTGATGGTGAGAGTACCTGCTTCGTCAAGCTGCCATGTTATATCGTCGCCGCATTTGCCGCTGGCCACGACCTTGGGCGGTGGGGTCAGTCGGACGCTCATCTCCTTTTTGCTGCTGTGAACGGTGAACTTTCTGTCTGCCTTTAAATCATTTGATTCAATATTCAAAGTGTACTCGCCGTTCGGAGCAAAAAAACTTACTTTTCCTTCCTTGTCGGTTGTGAGCTTATCAGTCAGTGCGCTGCATGTCACCGTTGCATCTGGCAATGGGTTTCCGTCTTTGTCCAAGGCTTTTACAGTAACTTTATAACTGATATGTGGGCATGTGCCCCAACCGGAGTCTCTGAAAGTGATAGAAGCGTAGAAATCTGCGACTTTAATTTTGGTCTCTGCAAAGGTTTGTTCAGTTTTGAATGTGATAAAGTTTGCTTTGGCTGTCAGCGAAGCCACGCCGTTTATCTCTCCGGTGATGCATCTTTCGCACTCGTGCTTCTTGCTGCCTGTGCTGTCGTTGTCCAGCCTTTCTTTTGCTGATACCTCCGCACCCGCTTTGGATTCTAACCCCAAAGAGGCGATTTTATCGGATATTATATCCACAGAAGCAGAGACTTTTAAACCGATGAACAGCTTTCCCGATAGTTCGACCTTGCTGTCGCACTTGGGGCCTGAACACTTGTTAACGAAGCCGATATCGCTGTCATATCCAAAGCCGATCGTTGCCTCGATGCTGGCCTTCCACTGCAATTTCACACTGATCTGAGCAACGATTGAGGGCGCTATCTGAACCTTTACACCGGGAACCATCGGAACATTTATACTGCACAACTTTATTCCAAGTTCCCCTTTAACGGGTTCAAGTGCTACAGACAGCTCAAGTTTGACATTATTTGTGAGCGAGACCGATTTATAGCCGTTGTTGATATAAACTTTCAACGACACCTTGTAACTGAATGTCACAGAGCCTTCAATGCTATCATTATCTATCTTAGCTGAGATTGAACTGCCGAACGAACCTTCTGTATCAACGCTTCTTGCTCGGGCGCGCCTAGGGGTAGCCTCATCAACAAGTGTGACACAATCGTCCATGTCGCTTGTGTCTATGGTCGTCTCGGTGTTTTCGTCGTTCGTGCCCTCGATTTTTATATAGTCGAAGAAGTCCTGTAGGTCTGCATCCGCAGCCTCGGTTATCGTGACCGTGTCACCGTCAATGGTGATGGACGCAACCGCAACGAGCAGTACCGTGCCGTCATCGTATGTATAGGCGAACTCATCGCCCTCGGAAAGAGCCTTAACATCGGCATCTGCGTTAGTGACAATATAGATTCCGTTGCCTTTGTCCTCTATGCTCATTCCGCTGCTCTCGTCGGCTCTAAGCGTGTCCTCATTGAAAACAGCAAAGTTAGTCTCCTCGCTGTCGTCAAGGTTAAAAACCAGTTTCTCATCATAGTCGTTGACGGTCGTTGCGAGAAACGCCTGCATCTCCGAGGTGTACATCTTCGTCGTATATGCGGTGCACAACGGCGAATGAGACTCCCGCTCGAGCATGTAAGCGGTCGCAACAAAGCTCTCGGGGATATCGCCGGAGAGTTCAATGCTTACCTCACTGTCGCCCGAGTATACGGTCACCGTACCCGAGGCGAGCATGTGCGTCCCATTGTTCTCGTCATAGATGGCAACAACGATATCGCACTCATTCGTATCGGTCGTAAATTGTACGGCAGCGGTATTGCCGTCGACGGTCAGGTCGGAAATTTTGTTTCCGCCGGTGGTCTCATCAGTTTCCTGCGACACCTCTTTTGATATTAGCTTGCCGACAGAGTTTGTGCCGCTGACCGCCAGCGTTGGCTCTGTTTCCACGCTATTACCCTCCGCCAGTGCCCCGACCGGCAGCAGGGTGAATATTAGACACACTGCCAAGAATATGCTCAGTATTCTCTTTTTCATCATCTTCTCCTTATTTATTTGTTCTCTCAAATTGTATTTCCATGTGTATATTCATCTACTGCACGATTGTACCATGTTTTGCAGGGTATGGCGGGCAGGTGCGCATAATCGGCAAAGTTATGAGCATAATTTGCCGCATCACACCTTGACTTTGCGGTTTGTTTCCACCGCTTGGCGGACGGTGGACTGGCTGCTGCGGCTGCACGGGAGGATGTCGCCGTTGCTCATGAAAAGCTGCGTGCGGGTATACTTGCGCACATGCTCCAAATTTGCGACAAAGCTGCAGTGGCAGCGCACGAACGTGGCGCTGTCGAGCTGCTCGAGGAGCGTGCTCAGCTTCTCGTGACAGGTCACCTCTTTGTCCTCGCACACTATCTTCGATTTGTGCTGATAGTGCTCGATATACACGATAGAGCTATGCGGGATTATGTGCTTTGCCTGCTTGGTGTTCAGCACCAGCCCGTTTGCGCCCTTATTCGCATCGAGCTTCAAAAGATGCTCCATTGCGGCGGAAAACCGCTCGTCCGACTGCGGCATATGTATGAAATAATCCGGGTCATAGTCAAAGGTGTCGAGCACACTGCGCAGCTCATCGGAAACGAAGATGACCTTCGTCTTGCGGCATAGTCTGCGCACCTCCACGGAATACTCCATAAGCTGACTGCGGCCGCACCTGTCGGAGATATTGAACACGGCAAGATCATATCCGCGGTCCAGCCAAAGCTGCGGCGAAATGAGTTTCTTGCAGTCCACAATGTCGACTTCGTGCTTTACGGTAAACCCGGCAAAGTAGGCATCGACCATCAGCTTTACGCCCTCGGCTTGTTCTCTGTTGTTGTCAACAAGACATATCTTAATCAAACCTTCTCCCCCCTGTATGTAAATTATATCTTTGTTATGATAAGTAAAAATAACACCTATACGCTTACTTGGGTGGGCATGTGACATAATCAGTCACTTTTCTTGCATAATTTGCAAAAGTGTTTTATAATTTTGCTGTATAATAGTTATTATTTCAGTTAAAAGGGTCAGAGGGATAAGGTATGCTTCAAATTGCCATTTGCGATGACGATAGGCTGCACCTAAAACATACACGGAAGCTTGCCGAGGGCATCCTGGACGGGCATTCGCCGGTTTTTTCGGAATTTGACGGTGCAAACGAGCTGCTTTTCAAGATGGAGGCCACTGCGTATGCGCCGGATATTGCGCTGCTGGATATCCAGATGCCGGGCATTGACGGCATTGAGCTTGCAGGCGAAATAAACCGTATTGCGCCGGAGTGCAAGATAGTTTTCATCTCAAGCTACATATTCTATGCGCCCGAGGTGTACGACACTGAGCATATCTATTTTGTTCTCAAGTCACAGATAGACGAACGGCTTCCTCTGGCACTTAACAAGGCGGTCGCAAGCATCGCAAAGCCTAGAAGCTTCATGCTCGTGAAGTCCGGCGCTTCGGTCACGAGGCTGCCTGCCGAAAGTGTTATGTACCTTGAGCGTGCGCTGCACAAGACGAAGGTCGTGACAGGAACGGAGCGCTTCATGACAACGCAATCTCCGGCGGAGCTTTTGTCCGGCATTGGCGGCAATAACGCTTTTATTCACTGCCACCAGAGCTACTGGGTAAATGTGCGAAATGTTGCAACGCTGGAGACAAACGGCTTTAAGCTCGTCAGCGGTGCGCTCGTCCCGATAAGCCGTGCGCAGAAGGCCAATGCCAAGGAGACCTTTTTCCACATGCTCGCCGAGAAAAAATAATACAGCATATAATTAATACAGCATATAATGATGTAGAAAAACGATGCCCACATATAATGGGCATCGTTTCTATTTGTGCTCTTACTTGAGGCCGTTCTCGTATGCCTCGATCATTTTCTTGACCATCTGGCCGCCGATGGAGCCTGCCTGGCGTGCAGTAATCTCGCCGTTATAGCCGTTCTTCAGGTTAACGCCGACTTCACTTGCCGCCTCCATCTTGAACTTATCCATTGCCTCGCGTGCTGCGGGAATGACAAGACGATTGCTTGAATTGTTAGACATAGTTTTACATCTCCTTTTTTGAATTGGGTTATTGTTATTTATGAACCCGTAACTTATCATTGCCATTCATTCGACATATATTCTTTTTACCTCTATGTAAAAACTGCTAAGCAGGCGGAAGTTGAACACACAACATTTAGTGTTTAAATATTTGGCGGACACAATTATAAAAAATAATTTGTGTTTGGATGTTATGTTTACTTGACTTTGGAATAGATTGACGGTACAATAACTTTGTATCACTATCGATATATTTTGTAACCACAGCATTTGACACTTTCCCGTAGGATAACTGCGTTATAATTACTTCTGATCACGATAGGAGTATTACCCGGTATGCGTAATGTATTTACTATTTTCAAAAACGACTTTCGAGCATTGACGAGGCACTTTCTCGCCTTCCTTATCATTTTGGCGATACTGTTTCTGCCCGCTCTGTATGCTTGGTTCAATATTTATGCCTTCTGGGATCCCTACGGTAAGACCAAGGATGTAAATATCGCCGTTGTCTGCAACGACCGTGACTACATGGACGAGGACGGCAAGATAATCAACATCGGTAACCAGCTCGTTGAAGAGCTTAAGGCGGACAAGAAAATTGGCTATGTTTTTCTCGACGATGCCGATAAGGCGGTCGATGACCTGTACGCAGGCAAATACTACGCTGCCGTTATAATTGAGCCGGACTTTACATATAACATGTACAACTTCCTAAGCGAGGACATGTTTAGCCCCACCATCAATTTCTATCAGAACGAGAAAACGAATCCCATCGCCGTCAAGGTCGTCGAGGCGGCGGGCGACAATGTAAAACAGTCGGTCAACAAGGCGTACATACAGGCCGTTGTCGAGACGCTGTTTGACAAGTTCAATACCTTCTCCGAGGGCGTTCAGGGCGACAACACCGTCAGCATGCTCAAAAATACGCTTGCCAAGATTGACAGGAACCTTGCGCAGTATGACGATACCATCGATCAGTTTGTCGCAGCGAACAATTCACTCGTCGGCACGCTGAACAATTCCAACAGCACCATTGATTACACCATTCACCTGCTCGGCAACGAGAGGATAAATATTTCCAAGCAGATTTCCTATCTTGAGAGCACAAAAAATGACCTTGCTCTCATAAATGAGGAGGTCAATACCCTGCTGACCAATTTGCAGGACTCCGTACAAAAGGCAATTTATAAGCTCGACAGGCTCTATAACGGCGGTGAGGATCCCGATACCGTGAAGGAGACGCTCAAGGAGCTTGAAAGACAGTATCAGGAGCTTATAGATTACCTCACCCACTCGGGCATTTCCGGCAGTGAGGCCGAGGATGCACTGTCGGCGCTCAACAAGGTCAAGGATAAGATCACTCAGCTTCGTGAGCAGCTCGGCATGAACACGCAGGTCGATGCAAATGCCGCCGACCAACTCAAGGCCGACTACAACGAGATAACCGTGCCCACGGTATACACTGCCGTGACAGGCTATGACTACGATGACCTCAAGCAGGCACAGACCACTGAGCAGAGCATGGACACCATGATGACCTTCATGGCGGACGATGCTAAGCAACGCATTGCGAATATTCAGAAAAATGTCAAGATAGCTAAAACTACCGACGATGCCGATGCCCGTGAGCAGGCGCTCACAGCTGCAAGGGACGATACCGCAGTTGTTACGCAGGAGCTTTCGGCTCTCGGCACCGCAATGGATGCGGTTGAGGATGCTGCTGGCACAACGGATAAGAAAGCCTCCAAGGCCGCAGCTCAGGCTGCCGACAACACCAAGGATGCAGGCGATATTTTCGACGATATTTTAAAAGGCAACAGGGATATTGATTTGATCGAATACCTGCAGGTCATCAGCGACCTGCTCGGCAACGCAAGAGTTGCGCTCACCGAGATAGTTTACCCCTCTATCGACACTCTGCTGACCAATCTTCAGGACAGTCTCGGCGATCTGTCCTCCATCCTTCTCGACCTCAGCGATGTTATGGGCAAGGTGCCCCCCATCGTTAACGAGCTGGGCAACACATTCGGGGCTGTCAATAATGCGCTCGTGCAGGTCAAGGAACTCATCGGCAATTACAGAACCAGAATTGCTGATGCTCTCGGCGTTTTGAACGGCGACACGGATGATACCCGCCTGCAGCAGGTACTCGACTTTATGAATGTAGACCCGCAGTCTATTGCGGAATTCTTTGCAAGCCCCGTCACCATCAGGTCGGAGTCTGTTTACCCCGTTGAGTCCTACGGTGCCGCAATGGCTCCGTTCTATACGATGCTCGCCATTTGGGTCGGCTGCATCATACTTAATGCGATTTTGAAGGTGGATACGCCCATTGAGCTTATCGGTGCAACGACCGGTCAGAAGTTCTTCGGACGCTACCTGATATTTGCCCTGCTCAGTCTTATCCAGACAATGGTCATCATGACGGGCGACCTTGTGATTTTCGGCATGGACTGCGCTCATCCGGGTCTGTTCATACTCTCGGGCGTTGTGACCTCGCTGACCTGCTCCATGGTCGCTTACTCCATGGCAATCGCATTCGGCAACATCGGCAAGGCTCTGTTCGTCGTCTTCCTCATCATTCAGATCGCAGGCTCCGGCGGCTCTTACCCAATTGAGCTTCTGCCCGACTTCTTCCAGCAGGTATACCTGTTTTTCCCCTTCCCCTATGCCATCAATGCCATGCGTGAGGCTATCGCAGGTCTGTATCACAACAATTACCTTATATACCTGCTTCAGCTTCTGCTGTTCTTCGGCGTTGGTCTGTTTGTCGGCCTCGTGCTCAAGCGTCCTCTCGACGGCATAAACCGCTACATGAACGATCAGCTTGATAAGTCTGAAATGATGTAATTATTCTCTCTACAGGAGTTATGTATTATGAATACAGAATCCCAGTACGAAAAAATGTATAATGACCTCGTTGCCGGTCTTGAAAAAATGCATCGGAGAAATGTCAAGAGAACGAGCTCGGCCTTGAAAAGTCTTCTCATTATCCCGACCTTCTTCCTTATCATGCTGTTCTTGACCCAAGGCTCAAAGACGATATTCCTCGTACTTTGGATAGCCTCGATGTTTGTCATAGCGGGTATACTCATCGTTATCGAGTATCAGGATTACCTGCTGCGGCAGATGTTCACTCAAGTCGATATGGACGAGCCGGACTTTGAGCAGGCCGAGGATGCGCTCCCGACGGACGAGCGCTCCAAGGATGAGGCTTTGGTGCTGGCAGAGCAGATCCGCCAGTCGATACAGCAGCGCTCCCCTGAGTTTGACGCCGTGACCGAAGAAACTGACGGTAAAGCTCCTGCCCCCGACGCCGATGAAGCCCCTGCCGAGGAAATCACAGTCAACAAAGCCGAAGTCGAAGGCGCTCCCGTTACCGAGAAAGCAGCCGTCCAAGAGAGTAAGGAAAAGGCTACTGTCTGAGCAAGCATAACAAATCTACGGAAGAAACGATGTATTGAATATGAAGAATTTTAAAAGAACAACTTCTAATATTTCGGCCGTCATTCGCTCTGATATCAGGCGATTGAGCAGGAGTGTCGTCACCGTTATTTGTGTGTTTGGCCTCGCTCTTGTACCCTGCTTGTACGCATGGTTCAATATCATGTCAAACTGGGATCCGTATACTCCAGACTCCACGCAGAACCTCAAGATTGCCGTTGCCTCCGCTGATGCGGGCACCGATTTTGTCGGGATGAAGCTCAATGTCGGCGATATAATCATCGATAAGCTCAAGGCAAACGACCAGATAAACTGGCAGTTCCCCGACTCCGTGCAGGGTGTTATGGATGGCCTGTACGCCGGTGATTATTACGCAGGCCTCATTATTCCCGAGGATTTCAGTGCTTCCATTCTCGGCTTTACAGACGGTGAGATGGATCAGCCGGAGATTATTTACTACGACAATCAGAAGATGAACGCCGTTGCTTCACGAATCACTGATAGAGCGCAGTCTCTTGTCCGTGATGAGATAAACAGCATTTTCGTTTCCACCATCGTTGACGAGCTTTCAAACTTCACATCCGTATTTAACGGCATGGGTCTGAGCGCAGAGGATGCGCTGCAATCGCTTGATACCAAGCTTGGCAGCATTAATTCCGATCTCAAGACATACGCTGCGATAATGAACTCCATGGCAACCGTTACGAAGTCCGCAGCCACCGTCACAAGCATGACCAATGATCTGTTGCCCGATGTGACGGATATGCTTATCAACAGCAGAAATACCATCGTCGACATTCAAGACAGACTCACAAACAGCAAGCAGGATGTGGTCTACGCATCCGACGCTATTCGGAATACTTCCGAGGAGATGCGAAACACCGTTGAGCGGCTCGATAACGCCGTTGACGGCGATCCCGCCGAGGCTGGAGGTTCCTATATCGACTGGGACTCCGTGTTCGGCGAGGGCGGTATCACCGATTACGAGGGCGAGATACTCGACGATCTGTACTCGGATGTAAACAAGCAACTGCACGAGAGCGTAATTGCGTTTGACGATATAATTCAAAAGACCAATATTGATAAAAACCTTGTTTCTTCGATGACCACGCTTCAGGATTCGCTCAGAAATCTTGATACACTGCTGGCTAAGGTTGAGGGCGACATTGACGCTCAGTCGATGACCCTGCAGCAGTACACCGACGCTCTTAACTCCTGCACCGTAAGCATTGAAAGCACCGAGGATGTGCTCAACTACATGGTCAGCATGGTCTCTAACCTTCAGTCGAGCGTAAACGAGCTGCGAACGAGCGAGAGCTTCACGAAGCTTATAGATCTCCTCAAGGACGATGTCGGCGGACTGGTCGAGTACCTTGCCTCCCCCGCTAACCTCGAAGTTGTCCGTGTGTACGCACTTGAAAACTTTGGTTCAGGCATGACACCGTTCTACACGACTCTTGCTCTGTACGCAAGCGCACTGCTGAGCGTCAGCCTTATGCACACCCACATCAAGCGTAGAAGCGATATCCCGACACTTAGCACCACCGAGGCGTTCTTCGGCAGATACTTTGTGTTCTTCGCAATCGGCCAGTTCACGGCGCTCATCACCGTGCTCGGCAATCTCTTCTACATCGGCATCCAGTGTTATGCTCCGTTCCAGTTCTGGCTGGCAGCCGCAATCACGAGCCTTGTGTTCACGCTGCTCAACTACGGTATGGTGTTTGCCTTCGGCAACATCGGCGAGGCTATTGCAATTATCATACTTGTAATTCAGGTCGCTGGCTCCGGCGGCACCTACCCCTTGGAGATGCTCCCGAAGATATTCCAAGACCTATACAAGTTCATGCCGTTTAACTACGCAATGACCGCAATGCGTGAGACCATCGCCGGCAGCTACGGCAATGTGTATCTTAAGAGCATTTTGATCCTGCTGCTGATGGCGGCGATACTCATCCCGCTGTCGTTGATACTCGGCATCGCATTCAAGCCCCTGCTCAAGCACTTCAACGAAAGTAAATCAAAGACCAAGCTTATGCACTCAAACTGATACCAATCTAAAACCGCCGCCCAATGGGCGGCGGTTTTTGCGTATATTAAACTTTCAGCTTTGCAGCCTCTTTTTCGAGTGCTCGGTAGTCGACCTTGCCGTTTGCCGACAGTGGCAAGGCGTTAATTTGCAGGAAGGACACGGGAATATACTTTTCCGGAAGCTCTGATTTGCAAAGCTCGACAAGCGTGTCAGTGAGTGCCTGAGCGCTGACTCCATTAGCCATGACAACAAATGCAACAGGCTTTTGTCCACGACCGTGCTCGATATCCGGTGCGCCGACAACACAGCAGGCGCTGACGGCTTCGTGTTTTACAAGGACATTTTCCACGCTTGTGGGCGGCACTTTTATGCCGTCATAACGGACGATTAACCGCTTTAGTCTGCCAATGAGGTACACATTACCGTTTTCGTCGATATACCCCAAGTCGCCGCTATGCAGCCAAATCTCGCCATCGGGGTGACAACGCAATGCTTCTTTCGTTGCCTCTTCATCGCAATAATAGCCTTTCATGACTGTAGTGCCGGATATGCATATCTCCCCTACCTCGCCATATTTCAACTCAGCATTTGCGTCATTGTCAAATATACATAAGTTGACCTCTGGCAATGGTGTTCCGACGCTGCCGTAAACCATATTCCACGGTTGCTGCGTACAGGCGGCCGAGCAGCACTCCGTCATACCGTAGCCCTCCAAAATCGGGTTCTTGCACCCACCCTTTTGCAGGACTGCTTCTATATTTCTTTTTGTTGTTTCATCTAGCTTATCGCTTCCACTTGCATTTGTAATTAGATATGAATAGTCCGTCTGCTTATTAGAAAGCAAATTGCTCCAGTCGCCCGGGCCTGCGAATACATGGTTTGGTTTATACTTCTTCAGGTTTTTCGCAAACAGGTCGGGTCTGTATTCCGGCAAAAGTGTCACTGACATATCCATCGAAAACGGCATATGAAATGACAGGAAAGAATATGCCAGAAAAGGCGGCACTTGATTCATCATAATATCGCCTTTACTGTGCTTAAAGCCGATGCTGATATACTGATTGATAAGCGAATTGACATTCATGTTGGTTAACATAACGCTTTTTGGAGTGCTAGTTGTTCCACTTGTATGTGCAATAAATGCAACTGCATCGTGGTCAATGTGGGGCTGAGGAATCACATCGTATCCAATGAAGAAATCGTTCCACGATATTGCGCAGCCAGTGCACTTAAACTTAGTCTGCTTTATTCTCGCAAGCAATCGTAAATGAATAGGGACAGAATCCAAAGGGGAAGCTACTATTATCGTTTGAATGTCTGTTTTATTTAATATGGACAATGTGTTATCCGCAAACATGTCTGAGATCACTGCAACCTTTGCGTGTGACATTTTCAAGTAGCGCTGTAAGGTGTCGCCCTTTGAGCGGAGGTCTATCATATCGGCGATCGCACCAATATAGTTAAGGGCATACAGGCAATAAATATTTTCGGGGATGTTAGGCAAAGCAACAGCGACTATGTCGCCCGCCTTGACACCAATTTCAAGAAACGAAGCCGCAGTCTGCTTTATATTTTTTAGCAGTGTTCTGTATTTTATCTTTTTGCCAAAGTACACTATAGCGGTATCATCCAAATACTCGCTTACCTTTTCCTCCAAATAAGAGTAAACGGTTAGCCTAGGAAACGGATAGTTCAGCGTCGTCTCGCTATAATATTTCAGCCACGGTTTGTCGACAGACGGGTAACCCGTAATTGTTTTCTCTCTCATATTTTTTCTCCCATAAATAAAAAAGTGCGGCTACCGAAGTAACCGCAGAAAAAGCAAACTCCAATAGTCGCCAAACTTACTTTATAAAACTTACTTTATAAAATGCCATCTCTTAATTTATACCTGTGTGAGCAAGCATTGTATTCCATTAACAAGATAAATTTGGCTTTATCAGTATATCCCCTGATTTCAAAAATTACAATGCAAGTGTCCAAAATAGACAAGAAGCAGGCAAAATTGACCTGCTTCTTGTAGAGCGATATTGATTTTGAATAATTACTTCTTTGCAAGACCCTTCTGGCGTGCATACTCTGCTGCGCCGAGTGCGCCCATGAGCTGGGGGTCGGTCTTGAGGTTGACGACCTTCAGCTTCAGAACATGCTCGATTGCGTCCTTCAGGCCCTCGTTCTTTGCACAGCCGCCGGTCAGGGTGATGCTGTCGGTTGCGCCGGCCTTCTTTGCCATAACAAAGCAGCGCTTTGCAACTGCCATCTCGATACCTGCTGCGATCTCGTCCATGGGCTTGCCTTCGCCAACGAGGGTGATGACTTCCGACTCAGCGAAAACGGTGCACTGTGCGGTGATGGGGATGACATTCTTTGCCTTGAGTGCCAGCTTCGAGAACTCGGGAAGAGTCA
>OLJF01000105.1_pt1 | contig 141154 bp, 164 predicted proteins | sample 1609751 | NCBI WGS metagenome assembly OLJF01 (sample SAMEA4350171, study PRJEB24818) | metagenome | biome: human; feature: gut; material: faeces | place: Denmark | collected 2013-09
TTTTGGTGTCCTACATTCTTTTCCTACCCATTCTGCTATATATATATATCCACTTATATAGTTGTCTCCTTTTCCATTTTGTATTATTCTCATCTTTGATAATTCTGTATTTATTGTTCCATAATATTTATATTCTTCTATTTTTATATTATTTTTTGTTACTATTACCTTGTTTTCATTTGTACAAATTCCTATTTGTCCTTGTGGTGTTATTTTTGCTATTTGTGTTTTTGATTCTGTTGGTGCTGTATTTTTCTTTCCTGTTAGTTCTACCTCTAAATAATACTCTTTTGTTGTATCTAGTCCTTCTATATTTTTATCAAAGTAATATTCTATTCCTTTTTCATGATTTATATATGTTGTTTCTTCATATGTTCCATCTGTTGATTTTAGTTTTATTTGTGGCATTTCTTTTGGTGTTCTACATTCTTTTCCTACCCATTCTGCTATATATATATATCCACTTATATAGTTGTCTCCTTTTCCATTTTGTATTATTTTCATCTTTGATAATTCTGTATTTATTGTTCCATAATATTTACTCTTATCTTTTAATTTAATTTTATTTTCATCTACTATTACTTTGTATTCACTAGTTGTTATTCCAACTTCACCTTGTAACTTAATTTTAGCCACTTGCGTTTTCAAATCTTCTGCTACTTTATTGTTTGGATTTGTTAAGTGTACCTCTATATAGTATTCTTTAGAAATATCTATTTTTTCTATATTAACATCATAATAATATGCAATTCCATCTTTATGATTTACATACATCTCTTTTTCAAATGTTCCATCTGTTGATTTTAATTTCATACTAGGAAGTGTACTTGGTGTTTTGCAAACATTTTTTACCCATTCTGCTATATAAATATTTCCACTAATATAATTTTCTCCTTTTGCATTTTGAATAACTTTCATTTCTGATAATTCAGTATTAATATTTCCCTCATATGTTAATATTATATTATCACCTTTTGAAGTTACTGTAATACCGTTAAATTCACCAATTGTTTTATCTCCTGTTGCAATCTTTTGTATCTTGTTTTTTGATATATTATCTTCACTTGTCAAGACTGCTTCTATGTAATATTCTTTTGAAGTATCTAAATATTCAATTTTTCCATCAAAATAGTATTTGGCTTGCTCTTCATATCCTACATACATTTTTTGAGATACTTTACCATCTGTTGATTTCAAATAGACTTCTGGCATTGATCTAGGTGTTCTTGATACTCCATCTACAATTTCTTCAATATTAGCATATGCACCAATGTAACTTTCTCCGTTTCCATTTTGTACTAATTTTATATTTTCTAGTGTTGTTTTTATATCTCCTTTGTATTCTCCTTCTGAAAATACAACTTTATTATTAATAGTTTTTAAAGTTCTACCCTTGTAATCTTGGTTTAATGTTTTATTTGGTAAATTAACTATTTGTTTCTTATTATCAGTAGGAGCAATATTTTTTTTGCCTGTTAATTCAACCTCTATATAATATTCTTTATTAATATCTAAATCTTCCATATTTTTATCAAAGTAATATTTAATTCCACCTTCATACCCTACATACATCTTTTGAGATACTTTTCCGTCTGTTGACTTTAATGTTATATTAGGCATATCACTTGGTGTTCTACAGTCATTTCCTACCCATTCTGCTATATACATATAACCACCTATATAGCTTTTTCCTGTTGAAGATTGAATTTGGTCTATGCTAATCAATTCCGTATTAACATTTCCTATATATTCTCTTCTAAATAATTCTTTATTATCAATAATCGCTTTTGCATCAGCCTCTGCCATCTTGTTTATCATAGAATCATTTAAATAGTTTATTCTATCTGAAGGATTATTTATAAAACAATGTTCTACTAAAACACTTGGTATTCCATAATGCATAGGCCAACTGATAATTCCATAATAGTCAGCAACAACTCCATCTGAATATACATCTCTAGGTGTTCCTACCTTAGTTTTAGGTTTATATTCAAACGAACGAACTCCTACATTTCTCAAGTTTTCTAATATACTCATTCCTAATTTATTGGAATATTCATAATATCTTTTTTGTTTTGTATTATGTGTTATATATACTTCTGCTCCTGATAATTTATTTGATGAATTATTTGAATTTATATGAAAACTCACTAGTAAATCTGCATTATTATTTTTTGCCCTATCTGCTCGAATACGCCTATCTAAGTTCTTATCCAAAGTTTCATCTTCTGATTTAGTTAATATTCCAGTTATTCCTGGTGTATTATCTAATATTTGTTTAACTCTTGATGCTATCTTCCAATTAATATTTTTCTCAAGCAATCCACCTCCTACTGCACCTGAATCATTTCCTCCATGTCCTGGATCTAGCATAACAATGATATCCGATTTTGCGTATGCTTTTGAACTTATTATTATGACCATTGCAACAAAAAGTATTGCTATTTTATATTTAATTCCTCTTTTTTTCATTATAATCCCCCCATTTTCTTTACTTACACTTTATCATTTTTTTTACAATTTTACAACAACTAATTTTTTCCTTTTGACTATTATTTTTGTAATTATTTATTTCAAAAAAGTATTTTTTGTCTTTATTTTTCCCGGTATATATAATAAAACATAGAGGACTTTGTTTCTTATACCTTTAATTTTATTTATATTCTTCTTTTCATTAGTCAAAGTTGTAAATAAGATTAAGTGTTTTATCACATATAACCTTTTTGAAAACTTAATCCCTCTTGTATCTCTTTGTAAAATTTCTAAGAAGTAATAATAATAACCATATGGATTTTCTTTAAATTCTTTTTCTATATTTTTTGTATATCCATTTTTTTGATATTCACATATCATAATAGGCTTATTAAAACATAAAACTTGAGCTTCCTCATCCATTTTATGATACATCCTAGCCTCTGTTATAAATTTTTCATTTTTCTCTAATTCATGCTTAAATTTTTTTCTAAAATCACTTATAAAAACAATTGCTTTTTCTCCTTTTTCTCCTTCTTTAAAATATAAGTCAAACATGGTTGTCTTTTTATTCTTAAATTCATTCCCCATATTTTTTCCATTTTGATCATATTTTAAGAAGCATAATCCGTAAATGTTCTTCTTATTTTTATATTCATCATATTCATTTTCTATTATTTCAAATGCATTTTCAGTAAAATAGTCATCTGAATCACATTCAATTATTAATTTTCCTGTTGCATGATTTACTAGATTGTTTATAGCTACCATTTTGCCTTGGTTTTTTTGACTATAGTATTTTACAGTTATTTCATTTGCTTTTATAAATTCTTCTACTACTTTTTTTGTATTATCTGTTGACCCATCATCCATTATAAGCCATTCTATATCTACATTATATTTAGAATTTTTTATTAAACTATTATATAATGTATTTAATAATTGCTCCCTATTATATGTTGCAGTTAATACTGATACTTTTAATTTTTCTTTAATTTCCATTTTACAATTTCTTTCCTACTCTATTTTTCTTCTATCATCTTTATAATATCAAAAATAATATTATTTTCTTCTGTCTGATTTTCTTTTATCTGTTCTTCCGGTTTTTGTTCTTTAATCTTTTGTTTCATTACTTTATAAATATCTTTTTCTTCATTATTAACTATAGTTGCTCTTGAATATCCTTCTACTGCTTCTCTTGCTGCTGTGTTTGTAATCAAAATTGGTTTGTTTAATATTTTAGCTTCTTCTAAAACCATTCCATAGCCTTCAAACCTTGAAAACAAGCAAAAATAATCTGCATTTTTTATATATGGATATGGATTTTCTTTTTTTCCCAATAAAGTAAATGTTTCATTTATTTTATTTTCTTTTATCATTTGTTCTAATTTTTTTCTTTCTTCTCCTTCTCCTATTATATAAATGTGGTTTTTTAGTCCTTCTTTTATTAATTTCGTATGAACTTTTATTAATCTATCAATTCCTTTTTGTGGTACAAGTCTTGCTACTGTCACAAAATTTATTTCATCTGGTTTAAATTTATCTTTTTGTTCTTCCTTTGCTTTTTGCAAAATATTTTTTCTTTCTATATAATTATAAATTACTCTTTTATTTATATCTATCTTTGGATAGGTTTCTTTAAACTTTTCTAAATTCTCATTACTTACAAATATTAAATTATCATATTTTAAGTATGTTTTCTGATCAAGTCTCTTTTTTATTTTTGCTTTTATTCCTTTTCCAAAAACAACAGATATATCATTATGAATCCATGCTACTTTTTTTGTATTGTTATTTTTAACACTAAAGAGTCTTGTAATTGGACCTTCTAAAAATGCAATTTCCACATCATAATTATCTTTTATGTTGTTATTATATATTCTATTTTTAAATAACAATATTCTTAAAGGCATAATAATGTACTTTTTTAGTTTTGATAATTCACAATAAGAATTACTATATAATGATTTCAATTTTATTTTTTTGGATATTTGTTTTTCGAGTTCTCCTTTTGCATATATAGTAAAAATGGTAATATCATATGTATCACATAATGTATTTGCTAAATCAACTAATACTCTTTCTGCTCCACCTAATGTTAGTCCTGTTATTCCAAATAAAAGCTTCTTTTTCATTTACTTCTCCTTTTCAAACTTCTTTGTTCTACAAACTAATAATGTATTTAACACTATAATTATTATCATATTTGAAGAATTAAAAAATGTATATCCTGCAAAAAATGACAATACAAATACAAAACTACATCCTATAAATAATATTAAATATGTAGAATCAATTTTTTGTATATTTTTAATTCCTTTATAAAAACCATAAATCCATATTCCCAAGAAAGGAACAAAATATAATATAAACCCAATGATTCCGAAGTTAAACAAAAATGCTGGTATTTCCATTTCAAGTACTAATTCTCTAAAACTTGTAACGTATCCATTTCCAAACATTATATATGTTAAATCATGCTGATTTTTTATAAGTGCAACATGATATATAAGTTGTTGCATCCTTTGATCATTATTTTTTATCTTTAATCTATTTGCAGTATCATATAAATCTATAATAGATTTTTTTTGTTCTTCATTCATATATCCTTCTTCTAAAGTTGCATTGTCAATATTTTCTTTTATTTCTAATAAACTTCCTGTTATATGTGATGTTTGATTATTGCTCTCATCTATAATGTTATTCTCAATATCTCTTAAATGTTTTCTTCTTTGTAAAGTAGTAGATCCAACTGTTATAACAATTAACAAAACCGTTGCCACTACAGCTATTCCTCCAACAATTGTTTTTTTGTTTACTTTCTTTCTTTTTATTACTCCTTCTATTATCTCTGAGAAAATATAACTAACAATTACAAAGATAAATCCTATTAATCCAACTCTTGTACCCAATAATATAGTTAAAAAAATCCCATCTAAAATAATTATCGGAATTACAATTTTTCTGTACTTTTTATCTTTTATATATTTAATAATTATAAATAGAGATAAAATTAAAATTGCTCCAATACTATTTCCTGATTCAAACCATCCTTTATATCCTATCTTTTCTATATATGTACTAGAAGATGTTTTTGTAAAAATAGAAATATATATAGAAATAATATAAATAATATTTGCTATCATTACACTTTTAAATAATTTGTCTTGGTTTGTATTATTTCTAAATAAATATAAATACAAAAATAAATTTAAGATCATAAATGAATAATTTACTAGATATTGTGCTTCATGTATTGAATTACTATAACTGCTCTTTGTTATTTGAGTTTTAAACACCATTAAATGAAGAATTCCATATATAATATAAACACAGACACTAATTGCAGTATATAGTCTAAATTTTTTGTTTTCTTTAAAAAATAAATAAATAGCAATAATAATTGGTATTATTGGTCTTATAATTGTTGATGGAGAAAAATTTGTATTAAATGTGTTCCTATATAAAAAACTAACCATATCTAATATAGGACATATCATAATAAAAAAACAAAGCATATTTTCTTCATTTATATTCTTCATACTAAATACTTCTTTTACTTTTTCCATTTAAATTCTCCTAAATATTTTGCAATATATTTTATATGTAAATTTATTAACTGTTCTCATATATAAATTTTTTGCACTTTCGTTTGTTACCAGTATTTTATTTTTCTTCCAGTTAGGAAATCTTGTATTTAAATTTTCCCATGTCATATTTAATAAATCTTCTCTTGTTTCCTTTTTTTCTATTTTTACTATTCTTAATAAAGAACTACAAAGTAAATATCTCATATAAATATATTCTAATTCTTCTTTATATTCACTATAAATATCTTTTTCTTTGTAATATTCTATTACATGATCTAAAACGTCAAATATTTCTTTTGTTCGTTCATTTTGTAAATTTGAAATTGAACTTTCTCTTTGTAAGTAGTGTATACATGGTTTCTTTAGAAATGAAACTTTTTTTATATATGGTATTAACTTATATGTAAATTCTACATCTTCATATCGATATCCTTTTGGAAATTCTATTTTTGTCTTTTTTAATATTTCTTTTTTTATAAGTTTGTTCCAAGCAACAACTCTAATTTTTTCTAACATTTCATGTGTTCCTTGATATATTTTTCCTATGTCTTCTTTTTGTTTGTTTGGATACTCCCAAAAAAAATCACATTCCACCATATCACTATTATCTTCTTTTGCCAATTTATACATTTTTTCATACATATCTAACTCTACATAGTCATCAGAATCTAAAAATGCAATATATTCTCCTTTAGCTTGTGGAATTGCATAGTTTCTTGCATCTGATAACCCACCGTTTTCCTTTTCCAAATAAATTATTTTTTCAGGATATTTTTCACAATATTCTTTTGCAATTTGCTCTGAGTTATCTTTTGACCCATCATTTACAAGTAAGATTTCTATTTCTTGTAATGTTTGATTAACTAAAGTTTCTAAACATTTTTTTATATATTTTTCTACATTATAAAATGGCACAATTATACTTACTTTAACCATATTTCTTACCTCATTTTTAAATATAACCTTATATTCCACTTAATCAATAGCCTTTTTAATAATTGTTTATTATTTTCCGGCTTTATGTTTTCATATATCTTTCTTTTTTTTAGTTCTTTTATATATTCATTAAATTCTTTACCTCTTAAAGTTTCTGTTTTTAGAAGGATGGAATTTGTATAATATCTTTTTACATAGTCTTTAGTTTCTTCTCCGAATAGGATATGTATCAATTATCTTTTCCATATAATCATAATGGTTTAATAAATCTTTTGCTCTTTGTTTGTTTTTTTGGTAACCTTGACTTCTAGTTAAACTATTTTCAGTTTGCAAATAGTTATATCCATAATATTTGGTTGAAATTACACTTTTAGCTTTTATCATAATTAATGATGTTAAACCAAAGTCCTCATGATATCTCAATCGATATTTAAAATTATTTTCACAAAAAAACTCCCTTCTATATAAGTAAATACACGCAGGATCTAAAAACTTATCATTAATACACAACTTTTTATAAGCTTCTTCTCCTGTACAACATTCGAAAACAGGTCCATCTAACTTCTCTAGAATTTCCCCTTTCTCATTGATAGTTTTCATTTTAAATTTAATCATATCAATTTTTTTATCCATGTAAACTTCTAATTTCTGATATAAATCTTTATCAATAAAATCATCTGGATCAAGAAAAGAAAGATACTCTCCTTTTGCATATTTTACCCCATAATTTCTAGCTGATGCTAATCCCCCATTTTCTTTTTTATAATAATTTATTTTTATTTTTGGATGCGATTTTATATAATTTTCAATAATTTTTTCCGAATCGTCTTTACTCCCATCATTTACAATAATAACTTCAAAGTCTTGCATTGTTTGATTTGCAAGACTTTCTAAGCATTTTTTTATATATTTTTCTACATTATATACTGGTATAATAATACTTATTTTAGGCATTTTTACTCTCCTATTTTAATATTCTTCTGATAACCTTATAATAATCTTATTATCTTCTTTTAATATAATAGATTCCTCATTTGGCCAAATTCTTATTGAATTTTCTTTTACATATTGTTTTGCTTCTTCAAATTCCTGTACTGTTGGTTCTTTAAATTTATATCCAAGTATTTCTAAAAATGCAATAGCTCTACTATTTAGTCCATAAATATATTCATAATCAAAAGCAAAAAACGATGAACCTATGACTTCACTTTTTAAATATACATCCTTATATTGTTTTTGATGTCTTCCAACAAATATAAGAGTATAGTCTTCATTCACATTATACCATTCTTTTTCTTCTACTTTATACATTAGTTGTTCTGCAAAAGCTACATCATTTTTATAAACAACATCTGCCGTATGAAATAAACTAGCAGTTGTATAACTTTGAGTATAAGTAATAATTCCAATTAGAAGAATTCCTACATTTCTAATCCATTTTAATTTTTGGTTTTGTGAAAGTGCTATAATTGTAAACATTAATACAATTCCAATTACAAAGGAATAATTAAATTGTGTTCTTTTTAATTGATCTACTCCTGTAATTATCATAATATAAAAAGGTGCCAACATTAGTCCTACCATAGCAATTAATATACCAATTTTTAATTTTCTTTTTATTCCTAAGTATATAATAAACACTATTGATGCAATAATACTTAAAATATATCCAAAGTTGTAAAAAATACCCTCACATTTTAATACTGGCTTTATTGCATTTATTATATTTCTAATACATTGGTAAGGAGTATCTTTTATCCATGCTAACTGTAAATAAGAAGAATTAGGACTATTTTTAGCTAATATTTTTCCAATAGCAAAATATATAATTGCTGCTAATAAAAAAATACCTATTTGTTTACCTAAGTATTTCCAAGAATTATTTTCTTCTTTCAACACTTTTAATAAATAGCAAACTACTACTGTTGCAATATATAGTAATATAACAGATTGATAAACTCCAAATGACAATATTAACATACATATTGGCATTGTATAATATACTATTTTTTGCCATATTTTTTTACTTTCGCCAGCTTTATCTATTAATAATAAAATTATTGGTATTAAAGCAATTGTAAATGCAATACTAATATTTTGTAAGATAAAATTATATTGTTCTGCAAAAATAGGGTTTGTTACAAAAAGAATTGGAAATATAAATTGGAATTTTAAAAACTTCTCTTTATATTCATCTCTTAAATAAGTATAAAACAGATAATTAAATAATATGCTATACCCTATCATTAGTACAACTGTTAAAAAGTTAGACACAAAAATAGGTAGTGAATCCATTTGAAAAATTTTATTTAGCAAAACTAATCCCCATCTATTAAGAATAATCCACCAATCCCATCTAGTACTTAATCCAATATCCTTAATATATAGCTCTGTGTCAATTGAAAAACTTTGACTTATAATTCTTTCTCCAAATGCAAACAAAATCACAATTGATATAATCAAAATTGAATACTTTGATTTGTTTAAATATTCTACTAATTGATTTGTTTTTTTATTATTCTCCATACAATAACGTGATTGTTATCACTTTCCCCCTTTTAATTTTTCTCTTATCTTCCACTATTTAGAATTTTTAATTTGTTCATTTTCTTGTTTATATTTTTCCATTTTATTAACTACTTGCTGAAGTTCATTTTGATAATACTTTAATTGTTCTTGCACTTTTAAAATTTCTTCTTTAGATTTTAATGTGTTTCCTTCTAGCTTTTTATCTGCATCCTTAAATCTTTTATAAGATTCTAAAGTTGTTTCCTTTAGCCAATTAGATTTTTTAATTACATACTTCTTATAATCTTTAATACTAATAATATCGCTTTCATATATTTCATTACTTTTTTCTGCTTCTTTAACAAAATCTTCACATTTTTTTATTAAATTATCTCTTAATTCTTTCCATTTGTCACTATGAGTAGATATATTTTTATAATCATAAATTATTTTCCCACTAACAAAATCTTCTTCTTTGCAAGATTCAATATAAGCTGTATAGTCTCCGAATCTATCATTTCGATATTCTTCATTTAACAAAATAGTTGGTGTCCCAATAGCTAGACATGGAAGTGCACAATGTAATCTGTAAGATATAACAGCTCTTGCTCCTTGATATAATTTTAAAAGTTCTTCAACATTTTCCATCCTTTTTTCCCAAGATAATTTGTGATAATCTTCTGGTACTGTATGTGTTACAATTTTCACTTCCATATCAGTTGTTTTCTTTATTTGTTCTATTACTTCTTCACTTACATCTACTGCACATATATAATCTTGCTTTTCAATTTTTTGAAACTTTGGAATTGTTAATGTCATACAGCCTGTATATTCTGTTTTTATCCCTTTACTATCTAGTAGTTTTTGAGTATGGCTATCTCTACATCCAATTGGTTCAATATCTTTCAGATATTCTAATCCATATCCTTGTAAATGATAAGCTCTATCTGTAGTATCCCAAAACCAATCCTTATTTGTAAAATGCATAGATATTGGTAATGGTTTTATATATGGTGATGGTGGCCAATTTAGTGTATACTGTAAAAACCATCCATTGATAATTACTGCTACTTTCTCCTCTTTATCTGGAATAAATTCATCCATATGGTTCATATCAACATAATAATCTATTCTTGGTAAAAATCTTTTTACAGCATAAGCTTGTATGTCATCACCTATATTTTTAGTTTCTTTTTTTACCATTAATCCAAATTTCATATTCTTCCCTACTTTTTTATTACTTCCGTTTTATATTTTTATAAATTCAGATACTAATTTTTCACATTTTGTGTCAAATTCCTTTTTCCATGCTTTATATAACTTCATAATTTCGTCTTTATGTTCTATACAATTAATAATTCTTTCCTTAATATATTCTGAATCATCTTCTTTAGTCAATATAACATATTCACCTAATTTTGTTCCTACAAAATAATCATTATTATTACCCAATAAGCAAGGTACTCCCATCTCAAAGCTCTCTAATGGAAACATTGGAGCATTTTCTGTAAATGTTGGATATATATTTACATCATTTTGTTGTATCCTCTTTAATAAATCTTCAGTTGGTATATAATCATCTTCACTTGTTGTTTCTAGTTCTAATAATTGTGTAAATTTCTTTGCTCCCTCATTAATAGGAACCACATCTGCTATTGCATTTGGCACTAATTTCATACTACTAAGAGCTGTATATATGTTTTTTAGTTCTCTACTATCTGCATTATATATTCCAATTTTTGTTTTATCACTTTTCTTTTTATTTATTTTTTCTATTTTTTCCAAGTGTACATTATTTTGCAAGTAAAAACTTTTAAAACCAGCTTTTTTATAAAATTCATACATTGTACTTCTTACAAACGCAAAACTATCTATTTTCTTTTCTTTGTATAATGTCATAACTTCTTTATTTAGATTCCATGTAAAATCAGAAAAAAACTCATAACAATTTCCATGCCATATAACTTTTATAATTATCTCTTTATTTATCTTTTTTATTTCTTTTATTATACTTGTCCAACCATCACAAATTTGACTTAATATGACTGACTTTATATTATTTTCATTGATTGCTTGTGCAATCTTTTTTATATCTCTTTCTTTATATACATGTTCTAAAGGAACTATATTTTTAAATAATCCTTTTGTAGAATTTGCTACCCCAAGCCATGTTGGATTATAAAATACAACATAGTCTTTTCCTTGATATTTTTTTATAATTTCTTTTGCATTATCAACTTGTTCTGAATAATACTTCTGTTTTTCTTTTATCTGTTTACCATTTGTTATTTTATACTTTGCTGCACTTAATATATGATATATCTTTCTAATTACCTTATATATTAACCCATCTTTTTTTATAAACCTTTTAACAAAATTTTTAAGTTTTTGCATTTATCTTGTCCTTTCTACTTTTCTAAAAATGTTCTTATACTCTCTAATGCTTCCTTATTATATTCTTTTTTCCATTTCTTGTATAAATCCACTACTTTTTCTTTGTTTTCTAAACACTTTTCTATAATTTCTGCATTTACAATTGGATTATCTTCTGCTGTTGTTACTATGTAACTTTTTAATTCTTCGCCTTCATCCTTAAATAAATCTGATGTATTTCCTATGATACAAGGTATTTCTTGTTCCATACTAATGAAAAATAAAGTATGGAAATAATCTGTGAATGAACAAGAAATATTTATATCATTTTTTACCACTCTTCTAATTATATTTTGTTCATCTATTTTCTCAATTTTGTCTGGTTTACTTTGAATATCCATTGTTTCTAAGAATTCTTGCATCCTCATATCTAGTAAATTATAGTTAATATTTGCATTTTCTATCATCTTACCTATGCATAATTGATTAAATATATTTTTGTCCCAAGTATAATTTAAAGGATAAATTCCTATATCTATTATCTCATTTTGTTCCTTTTTTTGTCTTTTAAATTTACTATCTAAAATATAATTTTGCATCAAATATGAACACTTATATCCTAAGTTACTATATGTTACATATTGTCCTCTTTTTAAAAAAGCAATATCTTCAATTACACCATTTTTTGATAATTCTAGTAATTTAAAAAAGTTGTTTCTTTCATATTCATAGTATAATAAACTGTCTGCTGTATTGCATATTACTTTTATTACTAAATTAGGATATTTTTCTTTTATGTTTTTTATTAGCTTGTCCCATCCTATTTCTAAACCAGAAAAAATAATTTGTTCAATTCCATCTTTTATTAGTTCTTCTATTATTTTTATATTATGATTATAGTCAAAATCAGTCCATCCTAAATTAATTTGTTTATTATTCTCAAACATATTTTTAATACAAACATTATCTTCTGGTTTCTTGTCTCCGTATAATAAGATATATTTTTTCATATATTATCCCTTTCCTAGTATTTTCCTTATGATTCCTTTGAATCCTGTTAATACATTCATATACCCAATATTATTATATATTATAAAAGCTTCTTTCCAAGTTTCTTTTCTTAACATATCCCTACATTTTAAGATATTAATCTTTTGCATTGTACTTAATTTATCATCTTTTTCTATATATTCAGCTGTTCCAAATGTATCATTAAATACCATACTATAATATGCATCTATTAACTCCTTAGTTGGTTTTGTTTTTATGTTTCTTATTAATTCATATACATATTTTTTTGTTTCTTCTGCTTCATATGGGTGGTATTTCATATAGTCATTTATTATTTTCGCTCCTACAAACATACCTTCTTGTAATGGTTTTATATATTTCTTAACAATTTCTGTTTCTCTATCTTTTGCTTTTCTAATTGCTTCTCCATCTTTATATTCAATAACACTTCCTGTTCCAGGGTTATAAATCCATTCTAGCAATGTTATCATGCTAGCAATTTCATTATCACGTATATTTTCGTCATCTAAATAACTAATTTTATAAGAATTTTTTGGCTGTATATTATAAAAATCATATAATGTTAGATAATATCCACCTATTAATTTTTCTGGAAATATATAAGCTAAATTATCTTGTATTGTTCCTCTCCATCCAATATCAACAGTAAATAAAGGTTTATTATCTTGTTTAATATTCTTTTTATCTTTAAAATATCTTAGTAATTCTTCTTTTTTTCTATCTAATTCTATTTGAATTCTACTTTTAAATTCTTCATCTGCACATAACCTTTGTACTCTAACATCAAACCAAGGATCAACAATATTCTCTTCAATGTTAATATCATATTTACCCATAAAAGTTTTATAAGGGCCTATATCAATTGCTAAAGTCTTAAATAAAGCTTTCATACTTTGTATTCTATATTGTGACCATAGTCTTAATAATTCTGATACTGAAAACTCTTTTAAAGATGCTGAAAATGTAGCAATTCTGCTTACTTCTACAGTTTCACAATCTGGAATATCTACTCCAAATGGATTGTCTTTCTTTATTAGCTCATGTACTTTTATAAATGTCTCGCCTTCTCTTGTTTGATAATATACTTTATCTATATTGTTTTTAATAGCATATTCCACAATGCTATACTCAAAGAAATATAATAATGGCGCTAAGTCTACTCCAGTATTAAAAATTCTATTTCTTTCTGTCTTATTATCTACTTTTACATCATTTAAATTAAAGTTAAATTTTCTTCCTCTCTCAGGTAGAAAATCAAAATCAGTTTTTGTTGTTTTTATAGTTTGAATTCCTAAATTTTTAGCTACTTCAATATCACAAAATTGATTATCTCCAACATGAATATGTTCTTCTGGTGTTATTCCAATTTCCTCTTCTGCCTTTTTATACAAATTTCCTGTTCTTTTATTTAATAGATAATCAGCCGAACTATATATTTTTTCTATTTTCACTGGTAATTCTAAATAGTCTAATAATTGTTTTAATGAATCTGCTCCCATATAAAAATCAGAAATACAGTACATTTTTAAATTCTTGTATTGCTCAAATATTGGTAATATTTCAGGATTAATAAATATGCATCTTTTTTCTTGTTCTATTTCTTCTTTTAATAATTCTTCTGAAATATCTCCTATTTCTTCTTTAAATATTTTTTGTTGTAATTTTATAAAAACATCTATGATTCTACATTCATCATCATTACCTTTTTCTTTATTTTCCTTACATATATTTGCTTCTATTTCATCTCTTGCTTTTAATATTTCATATATGTTTTTATATTTTTCTTTTAATTTATTTTCGTATTTCAATATAATATATTTACAAGTATGTAATTTTATTTCTTCTGGATGACACTTTCTTTTTATGATTGTATCCCATATATCAAAACTAATTATTTTATTCAATTTAATCTACAACCTTTCTGTTTATGTATTCTTTCTGATTTTATCATTTATTCTCTATATAAGCAAGTAATTTCAACAAAAAAAGATAGATTTAATCTATCTTTTCATCATTATTTTTCTACTTTTGGGTAAACACTAACTTGTTTTTTGTCTCTACCTTTTCTTTCAAACTTAACTGTTCCATCTACTAATGCATATAATGTATCATCGCTACCTTTTCCAACATTAGTTCCTGGATGAACTTTAGTTCCTCTTTGTCTTATTAAAATGTTTCCTGCTAAGACAAATTGACCATCAGCTCTTTTGACTCCAAGTCTTTTAGATTCACTCTCTCTACCGTTGTGGCTACTACCTTGACCTTTTTTATGAGCCATATTTCTCAACTCCTTTCGGTTTTGTTCTTAATTTATATTCTCTTTACTTAAGCTACTGTTATATTAAGCTTCTACTTTTTTAGTTGTCTTTTTGGCTGCTGTTGCTTTTGTTGTTGTTTTCTTTTCTGTTGCACTTTTTGTTGTTTTTGTTTCTGTTTTTTTTGCTGTAGTTCCTTTTTCTGCTGTTTCAGTTTTTTTAGCAGCTGTTTTTATAGATGTAATTTCTACTTTTGTGTATGGTTGTCTATGTCCTTGTTTTCTTCTGTAGTTCTTTTTAGCTTTCATTTTGAAAACAATGATTTTTTTACCTTTACCATGAGAAACTACTTTTCCTTCAACTTTAATTCCTTTAACATAAGGATTTCCTACTTGTACTTTTCCTTCTTCAGATACTAGAATTACTTTGTCAAATGTAACTTTTTTTCCTTCCTCTGCATCTAATTTTTCAAAAAATACTACATCTCCTTCTGCTACCTTATATTGTTTTCCACAGCTTTCGATTATTGCGTACATTTTTAAATGCACCTCCCTTATTTGTATACTCGCTAATCCTTATTCTTCAGGTAATTAACCCTTGGTTAATATTTAAGATACCTTGACTAAGCGGATTACAGTTTTCAATTTTATCATAATACTACATATTTGTCAATTGTTTTTTCAAATTTTCTAATGCTATTTTTCTTGCACTTACTTCATTTTTTTCCTCTGGTGATAACTCTGCTAAAGTTCTTCCATTATCTAGCTCAAAAATACTATCAAAACCAAATCCATTTTTTCCTCTAGCTTCTTTAGCTATCTTTCCTGTTATTTCGCCTTTTCCTATTACACATTCTCCTTTATAGAAATATACTACTATACACTCTACTTTTGCTTTTCTTTCTTCTTTGCTTAATTTTTCCATTTTTTTAAGTATCGCCTGGTTTCTCTCTTCTTGTGTAACATTTTCTCCTAAAAACCTAGCTGTATGAACCCCTGGCCATCCATTGAATACTTCTATACATATTCCACTATCATCAGCAATACATGGCATGTCCACCAATTTAGAAACTTCTTTTGCTTTTTTCTTAGCATTTTCCTCAAATGTATTTTTATCTTCTTCCACTTCTATATCACAATTTATGTCTTTTAATGTTAGTAATTCATATTCTTTTAAAATCTCTTTTATTTCTTTTATCTTACCTTTATTATTTGTTGCTACAACGATTTTTTTCATTTTTTGTTTTTTCTCTTTCCTTTTATTATTTATTTTCATTAAATATTTTCATTTTAAATACAATAATTGATGCCAATATTATTATTGTTGTATAAATCAGAACCCTTATAATTGATGAAAAAATATTCTCAAAATTTGCATTTAATATTCCTTTTGTAATATTTAAACAACTTTCAAATGGCAATATCTTACAAAAGCCTTTAAAAAAATCTCCAACCATGTCTGTTGAAAAATACATCCCACTTGTAAAGGCTACTAATTGTACAACACAACTAGAAACACCTGAAGCTGATTTTTCTGTTGTAATGCTTCCTATTAATATTCCTAATCCTATAAATAAAATAGAAATAAGTATAACTATTAGTATCGTGTAAATAATAGTTACACTGATTTTAAGTCCTAGAAATATAGCTACTATAAAAAATAAAATATTCTGTATTACTACAAATGGTATTACTGATAAAGCATATCCTAAAACATATTCTATTGGTTTAATTGGACTTACACCAAGTCTAGTTAATAGTGATGTACTCCTATCTTTTGCTACTAATGTAGCTGTAAATAATGTTATAAATGATAAACTAAAAATTATTATTCCTGGTGTAAAATTTTCTATTTTATATATCTCTGCTGGTATATTAAACTGTTGAAAAATAAAAAGTAAAAATAAAGGCAAAATAATTGCAAAAATAATACTTAATGGATCTCTTATAATTTCTTTAAAGTTTCTATTTGCCAAATTGAATATTCTCATTGTTTATCTCCTCTCTTAGTAACTAATTTTATAAAAGCTTCCTCAAATTTTTCTGTGCCTGCTTGTTTAATTAATTCATTCGGTGTACCTAATGCAATTAGCTTTCCTTTGTCCATAATTCCAACTTTATCTGATAAACTTTCTGCTTCTTCCATATAGTGAGTTGTCAAAATTATTGTCATTTTTCCTTTTAGCCTATTTATAACCTGCCATAATTCTTGCCTTGAGATAACATCCAAACCTAATGTCGGCTCATCTAAAAATAGTATTTTAGGACTATTTATTAAAGAAATTGCAATTGATAATTTTCTTTGCCATCCACCTGATAAGGTTTTTGCTTTTTGTTTTAATACTTCCTCTAGCCTAAACTCCTCAATAAGTTCATTTATCTTTTCTTTCTTATTGCTTATTTTGTATACCCCAGCCATAAATTTTAAATTTTCTAAAACAGTTAAATTAGATGCAATAGCCGTTTCTTGTGGTGATACATTTATAATTTCTTTTATTTTCATTTTCTCTTTTTCTAAATCATAATCTTCTATCTTTACTTTTCCACTAGTTGGTCGTATCAATGTTGATAGCATCTTAATTGTTGTTGTCTTCCCTGCTCCATTGGTTCCTAATAATGAAAATAATTCTCCCTTGTTAATTTTTAATGTTAATGAATCTACAGCAATCTTATTTTTATATTCTCTTGATAGTTTATTTATATCTATTTCAATCATTATCTACACTCCTATTCAAAATATCATCTGCAACATCTTCAATTGCTTCTGATTTAATTAAAGCAATTCCTTTCTTTTTGTCACAGAGTACAATAATTGAATCTCCTGGTTCTATATTAAACATATCTCTTGCTTCTTTTGGTATAACAATTTGTCCTTTTTCTCCAACTTTACTAATTCCTACGAACTTTTCTTTTTTCATACTTTTCCCTCCAGTTATACTTTTCATACTTATTATACTTACTTTATCTTCTTTTGTCAAACAAATTTTATACATTTTTGAATTTCTTTATATATTTAAATATTATCAGTCCCTATATTATCAAATTAAATTATAAAAAAAGAGAGGGCAAGCCTAATGTCATTAACTTAAAAACATTAGGTTTTTCCTCTCTTTTCGGTACTATTATTTTAAAATCTGAATGTCTAAATAACTCTTATATTCACTTTCTTCTATAGGTAATTTATTCGCCTCTGATTTTAAATCAAGTACCCCAGCATAGATTTCTTCAATATTTCTTTCAATTTCAACGTCTCTTGGAACTTCCTCAATATTCACTTTTGCATACCCTTTTACATGCCCATCTTTGAAAAATTTTCCTGCAGAAAAATCATATTCAGTCCATATGCCATCTTTTTTCAAATTAAAAAAGACATAGAGCAATTGTTTTGAATTTCCATTATTAGTTACATCAAACACAATTTTCTCTTCTTTTTCCATATAGATTCCTTCGATTGTACTTATTGAGCTACATGAAGAACTATTTTGTTCTTCCATATATCCAATAATCACATCGCTATTTTCTATCTTAGTGAAATAACCAATAAAATCTTCATTTAATTCACTCCACCGACCACAACACTGAGATTTTCCAGAAATTTTAAATACTTTCATTTGCATTTCCTCCTTCTTAACTAATTAGTTTACAAGTTACTTTAAAAGTCATTGAGTATAAATTGATTTTATACATTTTTACTATTTTATCATATTTTATATAATTTAGGCTATACTTTGAATAGAAAAAAATTGCTTTTAGTATTTTTGATATTCCCCATTTTTATATGTGAATAAATCTCCTTCTTTGCTATCTTTTAATAATTCCATAGGAAAATCAATCTCTTCTATTTCTTCATTATTACCATTTGTAATATCAAATAGACAAGCTCTATCTCCATTATTTTCTGACATTTCATAAATATGTCCTTCAATTCTTTTACTCTCTAAAAATTCCATTTGTTCTTTTAATAGTTTAGACTTCATGTTATCTATCTCTTTTGCAATCTCTTTAGTTGCTTCTTCATCTAAAGTATAACCCTCCTCAGATTTTCTTAATACACTTCCTATTTTAGCTCCATTAGGTAAATTAGATCTATCTGTTTTTACAACAGTATGACTCTTCCCTTCTTCACAAATACATAAATTATAACCATTTGTCATTTTAGAATTTTTACTATATATATAATACATTTCTCCTTTATTTAATGTCTGTTTTGCATATTTTTCTAAAATATTAGCTCTTTCTATAAGCATTTGATCTCTATATTTTGTAATTATTTTATTTACATTATGAGTAGTATTAACCAATGGTATGTCCTCCCTTTTACTATTCACATAGCTATTTTCTGATATACTATTTTCTAAATAATTTCGTAATTCCTTTATAAAGTTTTGAACAAATTTATTATTTTTCACATCATTAACTAAGTTATTGACTAAATCTAAATTCAATAAACATCACTCTCCTATTTGTTTTTTGTTTTTATTGGAAAATTTACTATCGAAATATAGTAAAAAAGATTTAAATTTAGAGTGATTATATATTGTTTTACATAATTTGTCAACTAATTATTCAATAATTTTCCTGTTGCATAATCAATAATTGCTCCTGGTTGTACATTATAAACAAAAACATTAAAAGATAATTTGCCACTATCTTCTACAGAATACGCTTCCATTTCCACTCCACTTGCTAAAAGATTTTCTCCTTTAAAAATAGGAGTAACTCTGTACAAGACATGATTATTTTGATTTTCCTTTATATATTCAAGAATTAGCCTTTCAATTGGTAGCATTCCCTGAACATTAAAATATCTTGTTCCCGTAATTAAATTTTGTTTATTATCATCCTCATCTGAAAGACTATGTGCTATCAAATGACATCTATTATATAAATATTCTCCATCAAATTTAGCTTGTTTCCAACCAGTTGGACGGATAGAACTAATATCTCCTCTTTTATCTCCTTGTAGTGGCATTATCTCTTTACATATATTTGCATATGCCACTCCACACCTTCCTAGATAATCTAACTCACTGTAATCTTCAAAAATTTTTGTAGTATAATCTGCTTCACTGAAATACGGTTTATTTTCATTTATAATTACACATATTTCTCCATTATATTCAGGTATGTCTTGCAAACTAGAATATGTTGTTTTGTTAAAAATATTTACATTATTTTGTGTATTCTTTGGATTATAATCAATTTTTCCAGTCCAATATGCTAATATATTTATAATTACAAAAATAATTAAAATACCTATTGCTTGCTTTACACTTATATTTTTATTTCTTTTCTTTTTACGCAAAATTTCCAACTCCTCTTGGAGAATTATATCATATGTATTTTCGAGTATCAATATTCCTAAAAACTCAGTTTCTTATTAAAGATATTTATAACGAGTTATAGAACTTTACCTATGTTTGATTTTATTTCTAATTTATTAAAAATAATATAAATAAAAATATAAACAATATGAAACTGTTGATAAATTTATAAAATGGACTTGTCATAAATTTGATATTAACGAGCCAAAAAAATTAATTAGACTTTTTCAAGAAGAAATTTATACTTCTATTGATTCTGTAAAACAACTTGAACATAAAAAGAGAGAAAAAGAAATGAGATTTAGAATTATAACAAATTTATACTATTTCATATCTTTTTATATTCAATTCATCTTTTATTTCATCTAATAATTGATTAAATACTATTTGTCTGTTTTCAGATGTATCAATACATTTTATATTATATATCTTACAATCACTTATAATCTTCTTTTCTATATCTTTATAAAATTTAAAATGATTTAATAATTCATCATCTGACCTTCTAGTAGTCCATTCTTCCTTTGCATCAAATTTCCTACAGTTTTCTAGAATTTGTTTAGGGGATAACTTTTCAGTTACAAAATAATAAACAATCATATCTTTTAAATCAAAATATTTAGATAACTCTTCGGGTAAAATAGAATCTCCATTTATAATAAAACCTAATTCTTTTCCATTTTTATTAATATTCTTTTGTATAAGTAAATTTAAAAATTCAGGCAATCTATTTTCTTTCAAATTATCGTGAATAAATCCAATTGGAACATTGGGTACAGTTCTTTGTAATGAAGAAATGATTGTGTCAACTTCTATAATTTGATAATTATTAAATTCTTTTTGTATCATTTTTGAAAAGGTAGTCTTCCCACACAAATTCAAAATAAATGGGGACACCCAAATCCCCATTTAAAATTATATAAAGAAAAGAGGTGTTATAATTGAGAAAAAGAGATATTAAAAAAATCTTTTATTTTAATGAAAAAGAAAATCAAAGATTTAAAAAAAATGCTTTAAAGGCAAATTTATCAGGAAGCAGTTATCTTAGAAGTCTTATTACAAATTATCAGCCTAAAGATGCTCCATCTGATACAATTTTTTACCAATAATAGATGAACTAAAATCCGTTGGAAAAACTCTAAATGAAATTGCAAAAACTGCAAATAGATTTAACTTTATAAATACTAAATGCACTAATAAAGTAATTGAAAGAATAGATTTTATTAGTGATGAGATAAGAGAAAAACTTATAACTTCAATATAGAATATAACAATCCTATACATATTGCATTTTAAATGTATAGGATTGTAAAATTATTTTATAAAATGTGCAAACCTTTGTTTCTTACGGTTTGTAATCTGTTATAATTTGAAAAGCGAGGTGAGATTATGAATGATGAAATTCACAATAATATTGAAGAAACTGAAATTTTATTAAATAGTATTAATAATTCTGATGCAATTCAATTTTCTGGATGGACTAAAGAAAAAGCTAATTTAAGATATAATGGAAAACTTCCTAAATTCCCAATATATAATAATTTTATTTACTGGTGCAATCTAGGAATTAATATTGGAAGTGAGCAAAATAAATTAAGACCTGTTTTAGTATTAAGAACTTCCAAGAATTCCCCTATCTGTACTATTCTTCCACTAACAACAAAAAGATTAGATGATGGATTCTGGTTTCATATCGATTTAGAAGAAGTTGATTCTACGGTTTTAGTTGAGCAATTAAAAGTTGTTAGTAAAATAAGAATTAGAGATCCATATAGAAAAAAAGGAAAATTAGTTACTATTTCACAAGATGACTGGGACAAGATTAATTCACAACTTGAAAGTTTATATAGGTTAAGACCACTAAAAAATGAATAAAATTCTGAATTTTGCTTGACTTTCTGCCATGGAATAGTTTATAATTAAATTAATAAAACATTAGTGTCCGTTCTGAAAAGAACGTAATCATTATAATCCGATAGCTCAAAAGGCTATCGTTTTTTATTGCATATAATCTAAAAATTTTCATATACTATTATTACATTAGTGTCCATAGCATTTATGCTATGTTAGTCATTAGTAAAAGGAGAAAATATGAAATATTGATTTTCTCCTTTATCTCATTAGCTATTATTTAATTCATCTAATTCTTCTTCTATATTTTCCCATGGATATACAGAAACTAAATTATAGTTAATTCCTAATTTATTACATTCTTCTTTAGATAGTTCTTTCATCTCATTAGTAGTCATTGCCCAAGTAGTAAAACATATATTTTTTACACTATCCTTATATGTATAATCTCTAGTTAGGGAAACATAAATAATCTTTACATTTTCTCCGAATTTTTCTCTTATCATTTTAACAGCAATATTAGCAGTTTCTCCAGTAACATGATTTCCTTCTACTAATAAGATACACTCATTTTCATTAATTGAATTATCTTTTAAGTAATCTAATCCAATTTTAATTGGTGCATTTTATGGATTTCGTAGAGAAGAAATACTTGGACTAAAATAGGATGCTATTGATTTTGAAAATAATTCAATAACAATTAATTTTACAGTAACAGAAGCAAGTTATGATGGAAAACATCAAATTGTAGCAGAAGCTAAAACAAAAACAAACTCAAGTTATAGAACTCTATCATTAATTCTAGAAATAAAAGAACTATTGATTGAAGAAAAAGAAAAACAAAGAGAAAACAAAAAATTATTTAAAGATAGTTATTTGAATACAGATAATTATGTATGTGTTAATGAAGATGGCTCATTTATAAAACCAGACTATTTAACACATAAATTTCACCAAATTATTGTAAATAACAAACTAAAGCCTATAAGGTTACATGATTTAAGACACAGTTGTGCGTCACTTCTTCTAAAAAATGCTGTTCACATGAAAGATATTCAAGTATGGCTTGGGCATTCTAGTTTTAATACTACTGCTAATTTATATGCTCATGTAGATAAGACAGCAAGTGAAAATTCAGCAAAAGTAATTGGAAATGTTTTAAGCATAGCAACTGCATAAAATAAAAAAGTTATTATCTACCCAGAATAGGTAATAACATACATATAAATGTGAAAATTAAATATTTTTGTATACAAATTGTATACTGATAGTATTTTTAAATAAAAAAATAGATTTATCAAAAACTCTAAAAGCATTGATAAATCTGGTGGTGCCAACGAAGTAGTTATCTACAACTTTTTCGGCTCTCATAACGATTGATACAAATATCAATCAATTCATTGTCTTTACTTTAACATAAAATTTATAAACTTTCAAGTAATTTTATAAAAATCTTTTATATTCATTGATAAAACAATATATTTATGATAGTATTCATCTATATAAGTAATAGAGAAAGAGAATAATTTAAAATGGAACAAAATATAAAGAAAATAGAAAGAAGTATAAAAATATACCCTATATTTGCATCATTTACAGGAGATTTGATATTCTTTGTACCAATAGATACATTGTTTTTGACATTAGTAAAAGGTCTAAATGCAAGTCAAATAACAGCAATGACAATGGTAGCCTTAATTGTATGCATATTATCACAAAAAGTAATATTATCTACTATAAAAAAGATAGGTAATGTTAAATCTTTAAGATTAGGAACAATCTTATTGTTGATAGCAGCATTTATATTGACATTTGGAAAATCATTTATTTTAATGCTATTGTATAAAAGTATTAATGAAATAGCTTTTATGTTTTTAAATATGGATGAAATTATATTAAAAAGCAACTTAAATGCCGTAAATAGAAAAGATGATTATTATAAAATAAGAAATAAATCAAAAATAATGTATTCAATTATAACATTGCTTACAGCAGCAATAGCAGGAAAATTGTTTAATATAAATCAATATTTGCCAATGTATTTATCTATTATTGCATATATCTTATTGCTTGGAATAGCATTTATGTATTATGAAGCTAAAAATGAAGAACAAAAAGAAATTAAATCAAATAACAAGAAAATAAAAATAACATCAACTATATTTTTAGTAATAATATCAAATGCAGTATTTTATTCTATTATAAAAATGGGACAAAACAATAGTAAATTATTTATGCAGTATGACTTTCAAAAACATCTATCTATTGAGATGGTAACATACTATATAACAACAATAGTGTTTATTTCAAGAATTGCAAGACTTATTGGAAATATAATTTGTGGTAAAATATATTTAAAAATAAAAGATAAAATGAGTATAGCTTTAACAAGTTGTTTATGTTTAGCATTTTTATTACTGATAATAGGGCACTATATAAATATACCTTTTATACATAAAGTAATAGTAATGTCACTTGGATTCTTCTTAATATTAGCAACAAGAGATTCGTTCCAGATATATATTGAAGACGTAGCATTAAACATTACTAATAAAGAAGAACAACAGGAAATTATAATAAATATAGAAGTATATAGAAGATTAGGAACACTAATATTAAGTGCAATTTTCACACTAATTTTAATGAAATATGAGTTAATAGTAATAGAATTTATATTATTAGGATTAAGTATAATTGAAATATTTATCAATAAGAAATTATGCAAAAAGATTAAACAATATGAAAGCAATAAGCCTACCGAATTACGATAGGCTTACTCTTTTTTGGATGATTTTTATATTGTTTTTAGACAACAAAAAAATCAACCAGATTTATTTTCTGATTGATTTTTGTATCTATCTGTTTTATTAGTTTGAACAGATACGTCATTGGTGCAGATGGCCGGAATCGAACCGGCACGGTTTATTCAACCGCAGGATTTTAAGTCCTGTGCGTCTACCAGTTCCGCCACATCTGCATATATTGAACTGGTTGTTATTTACGACAATTGTTATTATAATATGGTACTAACAATTTGTCAATACAATTTTCAAATTTTTTTATCAAATTTATTAATTGCATATATAAATTAATAAAAAGTCACATTAATAGATTTTATTAATGCGACTTTATTAATCAACTAATCTGACGTTCCTGTTCCATCAAATGGTATAAATTTATTTACTACACTATCTTGAGCTATATCATCTGCCCTAAACATCATATAAGAAGTATTTATCTTATTTTCAACTAATTCTTCTACTTCTTCTTGACTTGCATGTTCTGCTAATACTAATTCGCTAACTAAAATTTGTTTTGCATTATTTAACATCTTTTTCTCTCCTGTGGAAAGACCCTTTTCTTTTTGTTTGAAACTTAAATTTCTTACAACATCTGCAATTTCATAAATATCTCCACTTTTCATTTTATCCATGTTGTCTCTATATCTTTTATTCCAATTTTTATCCATTTCAGTTTCATCTTTTTCTAATACGCCTATTACTTTATCTGCTGCACTTTTATCTATAATATTTCTTACACCTATTTGTTCTGCCTTTGCAGTTGGTACCATCACCTTAACTTCTCCTGGCATCTTTAATATGTAATAAGATTGTTTCTCTCCTAAAATATCTTTTTCCTCTATTGAATCTATTACCCCAGCTCCATGCATTGGGTATACGATTTTGTCCCCTACATTAAACATGTAAGTCAGCTCCTTTCAGTATTTTCATATTTTTCGGCGAAAAAAAGATAATAAAGTTATAAGTTTTACTAAAAATAACTTTACTGGATTTTTTAACCATATTTATTATACAACAAAAAAAGGTAAAAGTCAAAGCCTTTACCTTTGTTTTTTTATGTATATTTTGTCTGTTTTCCTTGCAGCTCTAAGTATAAATTTTTTTTATTTTTTTATTTATATTTTTTATTTATTAGTTGAACCAAATCCTCCCAATCTTTCACCTTGTGCATTATCATTATCTGTCACTAAATATTTTTGAAAAACAGCTTGTCCTATTGCATCTCCTTTTTTTATTTCTACATCCTCTTCTTTTATATTATAAAAAGCAAACATAATATGTCCATCATTGTCCGGATTACCATAATAATCTTTATCCACTACCCCTACACTATTTGCTAAAATTAAACCTTTTTTCTTTGGGTTTGAACTTCTATTATATAGTAGCAAAACTTCATCATCGGCCATATAAGCCTTTAATCCTGTTTTTATTAATGTCGGATTTGTTCCTTTTGTAAAACTTGGTATTATTATATCTTCAGCAGCCTCTATATCATAACCTGCTGAATATTTTGTTTTTCTTACTGGTAAATTTATTCCTTTTCCTTCAAATCCTTTTGCAACTTCAAAACCTCTTATTTTTTCCATTTTTGTTTCCTCCTATTTACAACTTAATAAATTATACAGTCATTTTTTCATAACTAAAATAAATTGTCAATAGTAACATTTATTTTTCGACAAAATATAATACAGTATAACAAACTGTTTTTACTAAAAGTATTTTTTATATGTAGTAACATTATAACTATGGTGAAAGGAAGATACAAATATGAATTATAAAATTGATACATTAAATAATTTACCCTTATATAAAAAAGGTACAATAGAATTTTTAAATTGTAAACGGTAATATAAGAAGAAGATTATTAGATTTAGGATTAGTACAAGGTTCTTCTATTACTCCTATATTAATAAGTCCATCAAGTGGATTAAAAGCTTTTGACATTAGAGGTACTTTAATTGCAATACGAGATGAAGATTCTAGTTATATATCCATTTCTTATTAATTAGTAACAAAATATAATTTTATTCATAATTTATAATATATTGATTTAAGAGGAGGTGTTGCAATGGGACTTACAAAATCATCTACAGGTACTAGATTATTAGAAGATGATTTTAAAAACTTAAAGAATAAAAATGGATACACAATTGCACTTGCTGGAAATCCTAATGTTGGAAAATCCACTATTTTTAATAGTTTAACCGGTATGCATCAACATACTGGAAATTGGCCTGGAAAAACAGTTTCAAATGCTACCGGTGAATACTTATATAAAAACAATAATTTTTTATTCGTAGATATTCCTGGCACATATTCTATTATGTCTAACTCTGAAGAAGAAGAAATAGCACGTGATTATATATGTTTTGGTAACCCTGATGCAACTGTTATAGTTGTTGACGCAACTTGTCTAGAAAGAAATCTAAATTTAGTTTTTCAAATAATGGAAATTACTAATAATATAATTGTTTGTGTTAACTTATTAGATGAAGCAAAAAATAAAAAAATTGAAATAGATTTAGATGAATTATCAGCACAATTAGGTGTTCCTGTTGTTGGAACTATTGCTAGAAAAAAGAATACCTTAAATAATTTAATGGATACTATTCTAAAAGTTTGTAAAAAGGAAATCATTCCAAAGCCTAAAAAGGTTACATATCTAGACATTATAGAAAAAGAATTAAATTCTTTAAACAATTGTCTTAAAGCCTTTCATACACTTCCACATCACTTATATCGTTGGATTTCATTAAAAATTATAGATGGCGAAACAAATATATTAGAATCTATCGAAAAAAATTTTTCAGTTTCATTGATAGAAGATACAAAAATAAATCATATAAAAACAGAAATTACAAATGTTCTAGAAGATAATAATATTTCTAATGAAAAATTTAAAGATACTATTGTTTCTAGTATTATGAAACATTCTGAATCAATTTGTAAAAAAGTTTGTACATTTAAAAATAACAATTATTCTCGGTCGTGATAGAAAAATCGATAAAATATTGACTTCAAAAACTTTTGGTTTTCCTATTATGATTTTATTTTTAGGTTTAATTTTTTGGATTACCATTGTAGGTGCTAATTATCCTTCTCAGGTATTATTTAGTCTCTTTACGTGGATACAAGAAAAATTAATGTTATTTGCAAATTGGATTCATTGCCCTTCTTGGCTATCAGATATGCTAATTTGTGGAATTTACCAAACTCTAACTTGGATTATTTCTGTAATGCTCCCTCCAATGGCAATTTTCTTTCCTTTATTTACTTTTCTAGAAGACTTAGGATATCTTCCTAGAATTGCTTTTAATATGGATGGTTTTTTCAAAAAGTGTTGTTGTACACGGTAAACAGATGATTACTATGTGTATGGGGTTTGGTTGTAATGCTGCAGGAGTGGTTGGATGTAGAATAATAGATTCTCCAAGAGAAAGATTAATCGCAATTTTAACAAATAACTTTGTTCCTTGCAATCGGTAGATTTCCATTTTTAATATCAATTGCAACAATTTTCATCGCAGGAACAGTAGGAGGATTTCAAGCTAGTATAATATCAACTATTAGTGTAATATTTGTAATTCTTTTAGGAATATTTTTAACTTTAGTAGTATCTAAAATCTTATCAAAAACAATTTTAAAAGGAATGCCATCTTCTTTTGTATTAGAATTACCACCTTATAGAAAACCTCAAATAGGAAAAATATTAGTAAGATCTATTTTTGATAGAACACTTTTTGTGTTACGGAAGAGCAATATGTGTCGCAGCACCTGCTGGACTTGTAATATGGCTTTTTGCAACAATCAATATTGGTGATCAAAACTTACTAAGTATTATTGCTAATTTTTTAACTCCTTTTGCTAATTTAATGGGATTAGATGGTTATATATTAACTGCATTTATATTTGGTATTCCAGCAAATGAAATTGTTTTACCAATTATTCTTATGTGTTATCTTGGTGGAAATTCATTAGTTAATTTAGAAGATACCTATTCAATTGGTCAGATCCTTATTCAAAACGGATGGACTATGTTAACTGCAATTAATGTAATGATTTTTACTTGTTTGCATTTTCCTTGTACCACTACCCTTCTTACAATAAAAAAAGAAACTGGTAGTTTGAAATGGACAGTTATAAGCTTTTTATTACCAACTATTTGTCGGTATTGTAGTTTGTATGCTCACTACTTTATTTTATAATATCTTAGTTTAACTATCATAAAGTAAAAAATATACCTCCAAATATTAAATATATTGCTTAATATTTGGAGGTATATTTTATAAATTTCCTTGCTCTAAATCATTTATAAATTTTTCTTTTATTTCTAAAGGTAATAACAAAATATTTTTCACATCTTCTTTTTTTATAATCTCTGGTATAAAATTTCCACTATCTACATATTTAGGATCATTATTAAATTCTGGTCCATCTCCTGTTCCAAATTTTCCATCTACATACTGGCATAAAAAGAAATATTCTTTTTGATTAAGCTTTTCTGATTCCATTTCATATAATTTCTTTATTACTTTAACATTTATACCAAATTCTTCCTTTATTTCTCTTATAGTTCCTTGTTCTAATGTTTCTCCTTCTTCTAGTCCACCCCCTGCAAAAGTATAATATTCCTGAAAATCTTCTCTTTTTCTAACTTCTGTCCTATGCATAAATGCAAATCCATCTTCAATTGGTATAATACCTGCAACTCTTACTCTTTTCATATTATATTCACTTCCTTATTATTTTTTATAATTATATTTCTTACCTCTTATTTAGTCAAGATTATAATTTTTTTATTTTTTTTGTTTCAAACAATACAATTAGTGGTATAATTTTATAAATAAATATCAAAATTAGGAGTTGATGATCAAAATGGTAAATACTAAAGAGGAAGTTAATATTGAAAAACTGTATGGTCAAGAGTGCATTCTTCCTAAAGAAGATTTTGTAAAAAAATATAATATAAATGAAGGTGGCTTATCTTCTTCTGAAGTAGAAGATAAATTAGCTAAATATGGATTAAATGAGATTCGTGGAAGTAAACCTAAAAAATGGTATAATTATTTTCTTCAAAGTTTATTTAGCCCGTTTAACAGTATTTTGCTAGGAATTGTTGCCATTTTATTTTACACAGATATATATCTTCCAGAAAAGCCAAGTTTTGCAAATATTATTGTAATAGCTATTTTGGTTACAGCAAGTACCTTATTAGAATTCTTTGAAGAATACCGTTCAAACAAAGCTGCTGAAAAATTGAAAGAACTTGTTGCAACAACTGCTACAGTTTTAAGAGATGGAAATGAAGTTGAAATTCCTATTAAAGAAGTAGTTTTAGGTGATATTGTAGTCCTTTCTGCTGGTAGTATGATTCCAGCTGATTTAAGAGTTTTAGAATCTAAAGATTTATATGTTGGTCAATCTTCTTTAACTGGTGAGTCAGATGCTGTTAAAAAAAATGTTAATTCTGCTCTTACTTCGGAAGACTTAGATAGTATTTCTGATTTAGATACTATTTGCTTTATGGGAACTAATGTCATTAGTGGTTCTGCTAAATGTGCAGTAATAAAAACAGCCAATAGCACATATTTTGGAAAAGTTGCTCATACTATTACAACTGGTAAGCCAAAGTCTTCCTTTGAACAAGGAATTGAAAGTATAAGCAAGTTACTTATACGTTTCATGCTTATTTTGACCCCAATCGTTTTTATACTAAATGCTTGGAAACATAGTGTTGTAACAGCTTTTACATTTGCAGTTGCAATTGCAATTTGTATTACACCTTTACTTCTTCCTGTTATCTTATCTTCTAGCTTGTCTAAAGGTGCAGTTAAAATGTCAAAAAAGAAAACAATCGTAAAAAAGTTAGACTCTATTCAAAATTTTGGAGCCATGAATATTTTATGTACTGATAAAACAGGTACACTAACAGAAGATAAAATTGTATTAGAAAAGTATTTAGATATTAATGGTAATGAGGACTTACGTGTTCTAAAGCATGCGTTTTTGAATTCGTATTTTCAAACTGGTCTAAAAGGAAATATTGACGAAGCTGTAGTTTCTAGAGGATTAGAAAACAATATGAAAGAATATTCTTCTAAGTATAAATTAATCGATGAAATTCCTTTTGATTTTTCACGTAGACGTTTATCTGTTGTTGTTTCAGATGGCATAAAAAAACAAATGATTACTAAAGGTGCTATAGAAGAAATTTTAGAAATATGTCCAATGGTAGATTATAAAGGTGAAACATTTCCTATTACTAAACAAATTAAAGATAATATTAAAAAAATATCAAAAAACTTAAATAAAGATGGCTTAAGAGTAATTGCCGTCTGCCAAAAAAACGATATAACAAATGTAGAAACTTTTGATATTTCTGACGAGAAAAATATGGTTCTTCTTGGATTTATTGGTTTCCTTGATCCACCAAAAGAAACAGCCAAATCCTCTATAGAAAAATTAAATCAAGCAGGTATACGTGTTGTAGTTTTAACCGGTGATAATGCTGAAGTTACTAAATGTATTTGTAATAAAGTTGGTATAAATTCAAAAAAAGTTATACAAGGAAGCCAAATAGAGAAACTTCCAGACCAAGGTATTGTACGCCTTCTTAGAAAAAATAATATTTTTGTTAAATTATCTCCTATTCAAAAGGCTCGTATTGTAAGACTTTTAAAAGAAGATGGTAATGTTGTAGGTTATATGGGTGATGGTATCAATGATGCTCCTTCTCTTATGAATTCAGATGTTGGTATCTCTGTAGATACAGCTGTAGATATTGCTAAAGAATCTGCTGATATTATACTTCTAGAAAAAGACTTAAATGTCCTTTTAGATGGTGTAACTGAACGGAAGAAAGACCTTTGGAAATTTAATGAAATATATAAAAATGGCAACAAGTTTTAATTTTGGAGAAGTTATGTCTGTAATTATTGCAAGTGTCCTTTTACCTTTCTTACCTGAAACGCCTATACAATTATTAGTAGAAGGTTTATTATATGATTTTGGACAATTAACGCTTCCTTTTGATAATGTAGATAAAGAATATTTACAAGAGCCAAGACAATTTAATTTAAAAAGTTTGAAAAATTTCATGCTATTTATGGGACCTTTAAGTTCTGCTTTTGATTTAATTGTTTTTTCTTTACTTTGGTTTGGATTTCATTTAAGAGAAGCTGCTATTTTCCAAACAGTTTGGTTTACTTATAGTATTGTTTCTAATCTTTTAGGAATGCATATTATAAGAACAGCTAAAATCCCATTTTTACAAAGTAATGCAAATAAGATGGTTTATTTATCATCTATTCTTCTTAGTATTATAGGAATTTTAGTACCATTTACATGGCTTCGGAAAATTAATAGGTCTTGTACCTATTCCTTTAAAATATATGTATATTATAATTGTTGTTCCTATCTTATATTGCTTTGTTGCTATGTTTGCAAAAAAAGTTTATATCAAAAAGCACGGTGAATGGATATAAAAAAGCTCCTCTTTTAAGAGGAGTTTATTTTTCCTTTATAATTACATTTTCTTTTCCTATTGTATTACTAAATACTTTTAATATATCTTCTGTTACATAAATCTGCCCACAAGGTTTTAGCTCTTCATTTATTTTTATAAAGACATTAATATTATTTTTATCTCCATTAAAATATCTTATCAATCCTCTTAGTTTATCTTTTTTTTCTTCAGAAATATCTGTAATATTTAATAATAGGTACTTTTGTTTCTTAGGCCCGAAATTTTTTATCTCATTTGCAATAATTGTTGTAGTTTCATCTTCTCTTATGCTTAACCTTCCTTCTACTATTACAATATTTTCTTCTACTAAACAATTTCCAGCTTTTAAATATGCATTTTCAAACACAAGAACCTCAGCATTTCCATATAAATCTTCAATTGTAACAAATGCCATAATTTTGTTATTCTTAGTATATTTCTTTTTAATAGAAGTTATAATGCCTGCATATTTTACATTTTGACCATCATGATATTTTTGTTTTACATTTTGTTTAATCATATTTGCTTCTTGTTCATTTATTTTAGAAGACATTTGATCATCAATTTCTCTTAATTTCATAGTATCTATATTTGTTTGAATTTCTATTTCATGTCTCAATTTTTCTAAAGGATGACCTGAAATATATATTCCTAGCATCTCTTTTTCCATTGATAACAACTCTTTATTTTGAAATTCATCATGTTCTTCAAATTTATATTTTATTTCATTCATTTCTTTTTTCTCTTCTTCTGATCCCAAATCAAACATAGAAACTTGCCCATTGAATCCTTTTTTTCTCGAACTTTGTATTGTGTCTATAATATTTTCAAATGAAGATAATAATGTACTTCTAGTTTGTTCAAATTCATCAAATGCCCCTGCTTTTATTAAACTTTCCACACATTTTTTATTAACAGCCTCATTAGCTGTTCTCTCACAGAAATCAGTAAAACTTTTATATGGTCCATTTTCTTTTCTTTCTTTTACAATATTATCCACTGGTACTGTTCCTACATTTTTTATACTTCCGCAGTCCAAAACGAACCTTAGCTGGTTTATTTTCTTCATATTCTGTGGTAAATTTTGTATCACTTTTATTTATTTCAGGTTTCAAAATTTCTATTCCTAATACTTTACATTCATCAATATATTGAGGAATTTTATCTAAATTTCCTAAAAAACTATTTAAAGTTGCTGCCATAAATTCTGCTGGGTAATATGCCTTTAAATAGGCTGTTCTATATGCTACTACTGCATAGCATGCAGCATGTGATTTATTAAATGCATATTTTGCAAACTCTGACATTTCATCAAATATTTTATTTGCTGAATCTTCATCTATTCCATTTCTTACACATCCTGGAATTATAATGTTTCCATTCTCATCTATTTGTCCATGAATAAAAACCTCTCTTTCTTTTGCCATAACATCTAATTTTTTCTTACCCATAGCACGTCTTACTAAATCAGCTCTTCCGAAGTGAATATCCTGCTAACCTACGTACAATTTCCATAACTTGTTCTTGATATACCATGCAACCATAAGTTACATTTAAAATTGGCTCTAGACTTGGGTGTGTATATTCATTATGACCTGGATTTAATTTTCCTTTTATATATCTAGGTATCTGGTCCATTGGCCCTGGTCTATATAAAGAAACTCCTGCTATTAAATCCTCTAAACAATCAGGTTTTAATTCTTTCATAAAGTTTGTCATTCCTTGTGATTCGAATTGGAATATCCCACAAGATTTTCCCTCTTGCCATAATTTATATACTTTTTGATCAGCCATATCTTTATCAAATTCTACATCAATTCCCCTATTTTCTTTTACTAAATTAATAGTATCTTGTATTACAGTTAGAGTTCTTAAACCTAAGAAATCCATTTTTAATAATCCTAATTCTTCTAATGTTGTCATTATATACTGTGTAGAAATTTGACCATCACGAACATATAAAGGTACATATGTATCAACCGGATCTTTTGTTATAACTATTCCGGCAAGCATGTGTTGATGCTTGTCTTGGCATTCCTTCTAATCCCATAGCTATATCTAAAACTTTTTTTACAATATCTTCATTTTCATATTTCTCTTTTAATTCTTTATTTTGTTCTAATGCTTTTTTTATTGTTATATGTAATTCATTTGGTATCATTTTTGCTAAAGTATCTGCCTCTGAATATGGCACATCTAACACCCTTGAAACATCTCTTATTACCATTCTTGCTGACATAGTTCCAAATGTTATTATCTGTGACACATGTGAATTTCCATATTTTCTTGACACATAATCAATTACATCTTGTCTATGTTCATAACAAAAATCAACATCAAAATCAGGCATACTAATTCTTTCAGGATTTAAAAATCTTTCAAAAAGTAAACCATATTTCATTGGGTCAATATCAGTTATTTCTATTGCATATGCAATTATTGAACCTGCTCCTGACCCTCTACCTGGTCCTACTGGTATTCCATTAGTTTTTGCATAATGTATAAAATCCCAAACAATCAAAAAATAATCTACATATCCCATTTTTTTGATTACACTAAGTTCATATTCAGCTCTTTCTAATATTTCTTTTGACGGATTTTTACCATATCTTTTTTCTATTCCATCATCACATAATTTCTTAAAATAATCATAATGTGTTGGGAATTCCTCGGGTACATCATAATTTGGCAATATTGTATGTCCAAATTCAAATTCAACATTACATTTTTCTGCAATTTTTACTGTATTTTCTATTGCTTCAGGAACTGCTTTAAAATAATCACTCATTTCTTGTGGTGATTTAACATACAACTCATCTGTTTCAAATCTCATTCTATCTATATCACTCATTCTTTTCCCTGTTTGTATACAGAGTAACACTTCATGATTATATGCATCTTCTCTTTTCAAATAATGGGCATCATTTGTAGCAACAAGTGGTATATCTAACTTTTTAGCTAATGATATTAATTTTTGATTAGCTAACACCTGTTCTCTAATTCCATTATTTTGAATTTCAATATAATAATCTTCTCCAAAAACTCTTTTATGCCAAAGAGCAATTTCTTCAGCTTTTTCGTTTTGTCCATTTAATAAAGCTTGATTAACAGATCCAGCTAGACACGCACTTAGGCAAATTAAACCTTCATGGTATTTCTCTAATATTTCTAAATCAATACGTGGTTTATAATAATAACCTTCTACGAATCCAAGTGATACTAACTTACTTAAATTCTTATACCCCTGATCATTTTTAGCTAATAAAATCAAATGATTATACTTATTATCTATATTAGGTTCCTTGTCAAAACGTGAACGTGGTGCTACATATACTTCACAACCTATAATTGGTTTTATTCCTTCTGCCTTACATGCCTTATAAAAGTCAATAGCTCCATACATTACTCCATGGTCTGTAATAGCCATTGCCTTCATTCCTAGCTCTTTTGCTCTTTTAGGTAAATCCTTTACTCTATTTGCTCCATCTAATAAACTAAATTCACTATGTATGTGTAAATGTACAAAATCTGACATTTTTCCTCCATTCTGATATTTTATATTATTTTATTTTTATTTATTAACATTCTACCCATATTGATGCAGATTTTCCTTTTACTCTAAATGTTCCACAACCCTCTTCATCAATAATAACTCTTTCATCACATTTTCCCATGCTATCAATAAAAGTCTTTCCTACAAATTGTTTTCCCATGTACATTCTTTTTTCTCCATCACAAGTATTAGAAATAACTACTGCTAATCCTGATTTTATATGATAATCATCCCCTTGTCGTGTCCAACCAATAAAGTTCGGATGATCAAAATAATCACATTGCTCACCATATGCTTTTTCTTTTCTAAGTTTTATTATTGTTTTTAATTCTTCTATTGGTTCTATGTTATTATGTGGTATTCCATAAAAATCACCATAAAATACGCATGGATATCCTTCGTTTCTAAGTAATATCAAACTATATGCTGCTGTTTTAAACCAACTATCCACAAAACTTTCTAAAGCTTGATTTGGTTGTGTATCATGATTATCTACAAATGTTACTGCCACACTTGGATTTTCTTTAACTAATGTATGTTCTAATATTTTAGACAAATCATAATTTTCATCTTTTGATGCAGAATATAAATTATAATGAAGTGGAACATCAAATAAAGATATTTCTCCTTGTGTTTCTTCTATATATCTATGTAGTTTTGAAACATCTCCTGTCCAATATTCTCCAACTGTAAACAATTCGTCTTTTGTACTTTCTCTTAATGTCTTTATCCAGTATTTATAAAAATCTGCAGGAATATGTTTTACAGCATCTAATCTAAATCCTCTTACTTTTGTTAACTCTAAATACCATTTTCCCCATTTTATGCATTCTTCCACAACTTCTTTATTACTAAAATCTATATCTGCTCCCATAAGATAATCATAATTACCAAATTCTTCATCTACAGTTTCATCCCAATTCTTATCCTTAAACCTAAATATTGCATGTTCTTTTGTATTTTCATCATAATCGATTCCATCAAAATGTGTCCAATTCCATTCGAAATCTGAATATTTATGTTTTCTACCTGGAAATGTGAATTTCGTTGCAACTTTCACTGTTTCTTGTCCAGAAGTTGTCATATTGTGATTTCCCCAATCAACAGTACTAGCAGGAATTGTTTGTAACATATCAGCTCCCATTTTATGATTCAAAACAATATCTGCATAACTCTCTATTCCATTTTGTTTTAGTGATGTAATACAATTCAAATATTCATCTTTGCTACCATATTTTGTCTTTATAGTACCTTTTTGATCAAATTCTCCTAAATCATATACATCATATACACTATATCCAACCTCATCTTTTCCTCCCATTCCTTTGTAAGCTGGTGGTAGCCATATAGCTGTAATCCCTAAACTTGATAATTCTTCTGCTTTATTTGATATATCATTCCATAAATTTTGTTTACAATCCATATACCATTCAAAATATTGCATTATTATTCCATTTATTTTTTTCATTTTTTCCTCATATCCTTATATTTTTATGTATTTATTTTTAGTATTATATCACTATATATCATTTTTGTCTAAAAAAATTATAATTTGACAACAATTTGTATGTAAAAAAAGTAAATTTCTACAAAAAATACTTTTATTCCTTAAGATTTTATGATACAATGTAGTAGATTTTATTAACATTTGTCAAAAGATAAAAAATGGAGGGATTTTATGGAATTTAATAGATGTAGTCGATGTGGAAGTTTTTATGTCTCAGAAGGAAATGTGTGTCCTAAATGTAGCACTAAAGATGGTTTCGAATTTTCTACTTTTCAAAATTATATAAAAGAAAATGGATTAGAAAACTCACTAGATACTATTGCAGATGATACTGGAATATCTATAAAAAATTTAAATAGATTTATAGAATATGATGAATTTAAAAATTTACAAAGTTCACTTATCAATGGAGATACAAAACTAGAAGGTATCACTTTTAATGACTAACGAAAGGAAGAATTATATGGAAAACGTTTTTGATGTATTAGAAGAAAGAGGATATATTGAACAGATGACTCACCCAAAAGAAATTAAAGAACTATTTGCTAAAGAATCTGTTCCTTTTTATATTGGCATTGACCCAACAGCAGATAGCTTACATGTTGGACACTTTGTTTCTTTAATGGTTGCAAGTCATATGCAAAAAGCTGGTCATAAACCTATAATATTAGTTGGTGGAGGTACTGCAACTATTGGAGACCCTTCTCGGAAAAACTGATATGAGAAAAATGTTAACAAGAAATGATATAGATCATAACGTTGAATGTCTGAAAAAACAAATAGAAAAGTTTATAAGTTTTGAAGGTAGCAATGGAGCTATCATAGTTAATAATGCTGATTGGCTTTTAGATTTAAAATTTGTAGATTTTATGCGTGAAATAGGTAGTCTTTTTTCTATTAACAAAATGCTTGCAGCAGAATGTTATAAACAAAGATTAGATACTGGTTTAACTTTTTTTGAAACAAGTTACATGATAATGCAATCTTATGACTTTTTACATTTATATGAAACATATGGATGTAAGCTTCAAATGGGTGGCAACGATCAATGGTCTAATATTATTGGTGGTGTCGACTTAATTAGAAAAATCGGTAAAGATGATTCTTTTGGCTTAACTTTTAAATTACTTACAACAAAAGAAGGAAAAAAGATGGGAAAGACAGAAAAAGGCGCTTTATGGTTAGATCCTAATAAAACATCACCTTACGAATTTTACCAATATTGGAGAAATATTGAAGATGATAGTATTGAAACAGTATTAAAAATGCTTACCTTTTTACCAATGGAAAAAATAAAAGAGCTATCTAGTTTAAAAGATGAACAAATTAATGAGGCTAAAAAAATAGCTGCATTTGAAATAACTAAATTAATTCATGGAGAAGAAGAAGCTATAAAGGCAAAAGAAGCTTCAGATGCATTATTTGGAGGGAAAGGAAATTTAGATAATATGCCTTCTACTAAAATAGATAATTGTAACATTTCTATCTTAGATGCTATTATTATTACTGGAATTGCCCCTTCAAAAGGACAAGCAAGAACTTTAATTAATCAAGGTGGTATTTCTTTAAATGATCAAAAAATTACTGATGCTACTTACATTCTTTCTGATAATGATTTTAAAGAAGGTTTTGCTATATTAAAAAAAGGGAAAAAAGTATTTCATAAATTAGTTTACTAATTACAAAAATTAATAAAGAAGCATATATATGATTATATGCTTCTTTATTAGTTTTAAAAAATATACTGTCTATTCTTCTATTGTTACTGTTCCATCCTCTTGAATTGTTATATTATATCCATCTACTTCTATTGTTGCTGGGAAACTAGTTATTTTAGCATCTATACCACGTTTATTTAATTTATTATTTAATAATGTAGCATCAATGTTTCCATCTGTTCCATAACTATCTAATACTGCTGGTTCTACTTTTTCTCTTACTGTTTCTTTGTTAGTTGCATTTTTTGCTGTATTTGCTTGTTTTAATATTCCGTTTTCTTTTGTTAATGTTGCTATTCCTATTCCAGACAAAATTAAAAGTATTGTAATAGTTACTACTAAAGAAATTATTGTTATTCCTCTTTCTTTCATGTTTTTCTTCATTTTCTTCTCTCCTCTTTATTATATCTTTGGTTATTAATATTATAACTTATATTAAAATTATAATTTAATCAATTATTTTTTTCAATAGTTTAATAGAACTTTATATACTTCTTTGTACTATTTCTACAATATCTGCTATATATTCTCCTATTACGGGAATGTTCAATGTAACAATCTTTTGAAGTACAATAATTAAAATAGCAGTTATTACAGTAAATCCTATACCTATACCTACTCCTCTAAATATACCAGCTATAAAATTTCTTATTATTATTTGCTTTTTATTTCCTAATATATAAGTTAACTCAACAAAATTTCCTTCTTCTAAAATTTTACCTAGTTTTTCTATTGACTTATTTAATATATTTATTTTTTCTTTTTTCACTAACATAAAAAAATCCACCTTTATATTAGGTTGGATTTTTTTATATTTTTTATTCTATTTTTATTATTATATATAAATTTATTCTTCGATATAATCAGTAGAATAATCTATATCAGTTGTACTATTTTCAACTACACTAGTATTATTTGTACTGCTGTTACTACTAGTTGTTTTTTCTAGTTCCTCTTTCTTTTTATCTTCTTTTTTCTTAACTTCTTCTAATGATGTAATTAATTCTTGAAGTTTTTTTACATCTTTTCCCATCATTTCCCAATCATTATTTTTATTTGATTCATCTAAATTTTTATTTGCTTTTATTATTGCTTCAATTAATCCTTCAATATCATCTGTATTCTCTACTTCTATATCCACAGCATACTTAGAAAGTAAATTTTCTAATGTTTTTGATAAATTATCTCCTATTGCAACTTTATTTCCAGATGCAACTATTACCTTTTTAAGTACAGGTACTTCTGATTCATTTAACATTGTTTGATAAATTGGTTCTACATATAATAAAGTATTGTTAATAGGAACTACTATCATTTGTTTTGTTAATTTTGTTCCTGTTGCATTTAATGCATCTAATTCACTTGAAATTGATTCATCTTCTTCTATTTGCTTATCTAACTGCATTGGCCCTACAACGTTGCTATCTGCTGAAAATTTGTATAATTTTAATTGGTTGGTTCCGTTATTAGTGCTTCCTATTAAATAAGCTCTAATATTTTGTTTTTCATCTGGTGTGTATATTTGTACTAGTCCTAATCCTGAATTATCATATGTTGGTTTTAGCATCGTATAATATGGCTTTACATATGTTCCTGTTGATTTTGTTGATTTTGAAGTATTATATTTTGCTATCTCCCATAAGTCATCTGCTCTATACAATACATCTGGTTTTACATTGTGATATGCCTTTAAAACCTCTGCTTGCACATTATACAAGAATTTTGGATATATTAAGTGTTCTTGTATGTCTTGTGGTATTTGTTCATCTAAATCCATAAATAAGTCTTTATATATATTTCTATATGCCATAGCAATCGGATCATTTCTATCTGTTATATAATATGACATTGTTCCATCATAACTATCAATAATGACTTTTACGGAATTTCTTATATAATTTATTTTTTGTTTCATATTATTATACTCGATTGATGTATATTGTGAATATGGATAACTAGAAGATACTGTATATGCATCTACTACCCATACTATCTTTCCTTCTTCTGTTATTACTGTATATGGATTCTCGTCATAAATTAGATATGGTAATGCTTTTTTAGCTCTTGCTGTTACTTCTCTGTTAATTAAAATTTTACTATCATTTGTCATTTCTCTTGAAAACGCTAAATTAATATCTCCTTTTGTCATTCCAAGTATTAACCTATCTACAAATCCTAATTGTAATCCGAGCTTTACCATTGTAATTAGAAACTGCATCTACACCATTCTCGTCAGTATAATCATATTCTTGTTTGTTTTTTGCATTAGTAGCAATTGTTTCTTTAGTTTCTAATCCAAAGTATATTCGTGGCTCTGATATTTCTACTTTTTCATCATTTCCAGATACATCTTTTTGAATATATTGTATATTTCCTGTTCCATTACTCTTAGTTGCTGATGCTATTATTTCTCCTATTCCATGAGTATATTCATATGTTTTATTATTATATGTTCTTCCTGAATTTGTTATTTCTCTTGGCGCCAAATACACTAATTCTGCTTTTCCGTCTATATTATATTTAGCTAAATTTGCATTTGGATATATAAAATGACCTGTTAATGTTTGATTATCTTCTAATGTTTTTAGCACAGTGTCTTTACTAATAATTGGTATGTTATTAATAACATCATCATTTTGTTCCACTTCTTCATTAGTTATAGTTCCTGAATTTTCTATATTTTTCTCTTCTATATTAATATCATACGCATTTTTTGTATTTTTTATATTCTCTGCAATATATTTTTTTTCTTTATCTAATTCATTTGAATTAACAAAAAACAAATCAAATGCTACCATAATTAAAAATAATGCTATTAAATATCCAGGAATTACTGCAAGATTCCTCAATACTTTGTTTGTCTTCCCTTTTTTGAAATATTTTAACGCCCTATAAGCAAATATTATAATTATAAATGCAAAAATAATATATCCCCATAGCTTTATTGTTGATTCTGTCATTCCAGCTCCAACAATCTCAATATCATCATTTACTGTTAGTATTTTTCCAAATACCATATTTTGTGTATTTAATACTGTTAAAAATGCAATTCCTATTACTATTATTAACACATTTCTTGTTAGTTTTTTCATAAATAGACTTTCTTTTAGCATTTTGGCATCTATTCCATCAAAATAACGATTAAATATTATAACATAATATAGAGCCATATACAAAGATAAGCCTACAAAAAGAATTACAAAATATAATAATAATGTCTCTATAACTGGTTTTTGAAATACAAAATAGGCTATATCTAGTCCAAAAATTGGATCTTGTATTCCAAATGAAGCTCCACTTATAAGTAGCATTATTTTTTGCATAAAAATAGCAGATACAACAAAACTTACTAATGCTGATATTACTAGTGCTAACGATTTATTTGGTAATTTAGGCATTTGTTTATCTTCTTTTTCAAAAAATACCTTTAATCCTTTTTTTATTCCTTTATTAGTGTTGTATATAATAAAATATAGTATTACAAAATTTATTCCCATAATTGTGTATCTATATTTTAAATTTGTAAAAAATATATTTGTATATTTTTCTCCCAATTCCAAATATTCTAAATAACTTCCTCTTAATTGAATATAACTAATTCCTGCAAATATAAGTAAAAATAAAATTACTATAATCATTCTTGTTTTGCCGTTTTTTTTCTTTGTTTGCTTATTTATGTTTTTTTCTTCTGTAATATTTTGTGCTTGTTTTTTGTCATCTTCCACAATTTTACCTCCTTATTTTTTCCTAAATAATTGCTTTTACAAAATCTTCAGAATTAAAGATTTCCATATCGTCAATTTGTTCTCCTACTCCTATAAATTTAATGGGAATTTTATTTTCTGATACAATTCCTACAGCTACTCCTCCTTTTGCTGTTCCATCTAATTTTGTAACTACTAATCCAGTTATATCAGTTTCTTCTTTAAATGCTTTTACTTGTGCAATTGCATTTTGCCCAGTTGCTCCATCAATAACTAATAATACTTCTTTATCTGCATCTGCCATTTCTCTATTAATTATTTTTTGAATTTTATTTAATTCATCCATTAAATATTTTTTGTTATGAAGTCTTCCTGCTGTATCTACAATTAATATATCTGCGTTTTTTTCTTTTGTTATTTTTATTGCATCATATACAACAGATGCCGGATCTACACCTTCTTCTCTTTTTACTATATCGGCATTTGCCCTCTTTGCCCATATTTCTAGCTGCTCTACTGCTGCTGCTCTAAATGTATCTGCTGCTGCTACAACTACTTTCTTACCATCTTTTTCTAAACGATTAGCTATTTTTCCTATAGATGTTGTCTTTCCTACACCATTTACACCCACTACTAAAATAACAGATGGTTTTGTATTTAGATGTAAACTTACATCTGTTATATCTAATATTTTTTGCATTTCTTCTCTTAATGCTTTTTTTACATCTTCTTCATCTTGTATTTTTTCTTTTTTTATTCTATTTCTTAAATTGTTAATTATTTTTACTGATGTATCTACTCCTATATCAGACATAATTAATATTTCTTCTAACTCTTCTAAAAAATCTTCATCGACCTTTCTAAAACTTTTAAAAACATTGTTTATTTTTTCGTCAAAATTATTTTTAGTTTTACCCATTCCATTTTTTAATTTATCAAAAAATCCCACTAGTAGTTTCTCCTTTCCATTTCTGATGTTGATTTATAATATTTTAATTACTCTTTGTGTAAAAATCTTATTTTGATTAATTGTACATACATTTTAGCATAGTTTTAATAAAATGTGTACTCTAAAACCAAAATTTCTATAAAATCTAAAGTTTAACTATATATGTAATATAATAATTTAGCATCAATCTGTATAAATATAAAAAAAGTTTGCTATATATATTTAAACAAACCTCTTTTTTTATGATTAGATTTAATCAAATCACTTAATAAATATTACAATATTAATTATCTACAACTTTTTAGCTCTCATAAGATAATCAAACCGATAATAGCATATCTACTATAATAACAATTATCCCGATATCTATTCTATTTCTTTGACATTACACATATCTACAAAGATTTATCTCATCTGTCGATTGAAATGCCAATTTGCCATCATTAATTCTAATTGTTCTATCATAAATAGCAGCTCCATAGCTATCTGACTTTTTACCAAAAAGTTTACTTCTTTACTCATATTGATTTCTTATTTAATTATACTTAACATGACATCGCTTTCTTCTTAATTTTTCAGTAGAAAGCGACAAAGAAATCAGCCTTTTACAGTTAATTTCTTCGTTTTTTCATCTAGTGTGACGATTTAATTTTTTGGTGCCAACAGGCAGAATTGAACTGCCGACCTACGGGTTACGAATCCGTTGCTCTACCAACTGAGCTATATTGGCATAATGTTTGTTTTATTGATATATGTGTCTATTTGACAACTTTTATTTTTTAAAAAATGTTGTATATTTGTCTATCTAGTCTATTCTTTTTGTTTAAAGAGTTGTCAAATACTATAGGCACATTATAATATAGAATCATAAAAAAATCAACAATCAAATTTAAAAGCTATAACTATCTAGCATTCCTAATAAATATATTTTTAATAATATATTTTTATTATTTTTTAACATTTCTAATTCTTCTTTTGAAAATATTTTTATATTTTCACTAATTCTTTTTTCTATAACTTTTTCTAAATTCATTACTTCCCCTTCTACTACATCTTTCATTACACACAACCCTTCCTTTTGAATACTTATTTCTTTTTTCGACATTATTATACAATATTCGATTTATAAAATGTCAGTGTACACTACGCATTTTTTTTAATTTTTTTCTTTTTCACCTAACATATTCAATTTTTTAGAGTCTTCTATAACTAAAAAAACTAGCTTGTAGCTAGCTTTTTATCTTCTTTCAATTTATCAAATTCATTTATTTCTAACATATATGCATTAAAAATCATAAATATTAAATCTAATGCCTCAGTAATTTTATGATTATCATACATTTTTAGTTCATTTCTTATTTCTCTAAACTTAGCATCTTCTAAAAAGTACATTTCATATATTTTACAATATGATGCCTTGAATCTATCCTTATATGCAATTTCTATTTTATTTAACCTATTCTCAAACTCTTCTAGTATTTTTGGATCTTCGCATTCTTTTATATATCTTTTCATTTCTCTATATTTCTTCTTATCTTCTTCATTACTATATAAAAAGCAATTTTTTGTATTAGCACTTTCTGTTACAGAATATGCTGCAATAATTGCAATCGTTATTGCAATTGCATTATTTATGTATGTCAAACTATAAAAAGCTATAAAGAAAATTGTTGTACTAATACAACATTTTATAGGTGACTTATAATGTAATTGTTTTCCATTATGTTGTCTTACAAATATAAAAATAGCTATCAAAGCAACAATCATTTCTATTTTAACTTTCATAAAAATTCCTATTAAAATTATAACAAGCATCTCTGAAAAGTTAAATATATATGATGGTAAATTACTTTTTATTTCCTCTAATTTTTTCATTACTATTTATTCTCCTTCTTTTGTATCGCAAAAAAACCACATTGAATTTATTGGTGGCCATTCATTTCTAACTTGCATGCTTTTTACCTCCTTCTTATCTATTTATATATAAACATACCTTACTAGATATGAATATAAAACTTGAAAATAATATTACTGTCCCTACTCGTAATGTTATACTCTTTATGTTTTTACTATAATTAGTTTCCCTATTCCATGTATATGTATACTTTTCATATACTTTACTAATATACCTATCAAATATAAATGGTACAAATAACAATAATTTATTTATTATATATGCAATTTCATATTTTGGTATAAATGCCATACACAAACAAGAATCAAAAAATACATATGCACAAGCTAATCCAAATATATAAATATATCCAGAAAATTGATTTTATCTTTATACAACAATTTTACTATTGCATACATTAATAATATAAATATAAAATAATATAAAACTTCATATCTTTGTATCATTATTAATATTAAATAAATTACACATGTTAGCGCAAATAATATTGTTCTTCTTTTATTTATTTTTTTTAGTTTTATCCAAAATAGTGTATAAAATAAACAATCTGGCAACATACCAAATAAAACACTTATTATAAACTTCCCCATTGCTTTTCTCCTCTGTTCTTTTAATATTATGTTTAATTTTTAATTTTTATTCCTTTTTTTATAAATTTTAAAATCAATGTATTTGACATAATATTTTTGTTGTTGTATAATAAAAGTGACATACTTATTGTAGTGTCAACACGATAAAGATAGTTACGGGTTTGAAGGGCTCACTATCTTTATCCTTTTTATTATTTTATACATTATATATAAACTTTTAAAAAATGTACAGTAATTTTTATAATATATTTATTTTTTTACTTATAATGTAATTTGTTAAGTCTAGTTAACAAAAAAAGAATCATTAAACTTATTTTGGTAATTTTATTATTTCTTTAAATCCTTTTGTTTCTAGTTCTCCTTAATTTGTTTTCATCTTTTAAATTACTCATATATAAAGCTTTTCCTTTTATTATCGATATCATTAATTTACATCTTTGTGTATTGTTAGATGTTTTTATGTCCCTAGCATTTATTATTTCTTTCATATACTATCTCCTTATTAAACCTTTAAACTTACTTCATTATCAAAACTTAACAGCTACCTTTGTTAATCGTCCTGATATTTGTTTTTGTAAATCTACTATGTTGTTTACTACATTGTCTTCTTTATTACTATTTTCTTTATATATAAAAACTGAATCTCTGTCCTAGCTACATTCTATTTAATTAGTACAAGCCAATTATTGATATTTTTAATTCTAGTATTCATAAATATCAGAATATTTAAGATTTTCCCTTCTGCAATAGCTATTATTTCTTGTTCTTTTTTATCTATATTTGCTACCTTTAATATTAATTTTTTATTATTTGTATTTATAGCACTTCAAAATTTACTTGGTATAATATGCTTATATATTTTAAAACATTTGCTTCTTTTCCCTTTCTATTGTTTTTTATTCTTAATTCTTTAAAACCTAAATGTTTCAACTCCGTCTTCTCCGTACTTATTGTTCGTTATCTTATTCGTATAATATAGTACAATTTGTCTTCTGTCAATACTTTTTTTATTTTTTTTTTCTATTTCTTTTGTAACCGTTGATACTCTAAAGGAAAAAAATGTACAAAATGTTCTTTTTTTCTTTACTTATCGTACAATTTGTTGTATAATAAAAATATAACACTAGAAAGGATGAAAAAATATTGAATAGATTACGTGAATTAAGATTAGAAAAAGGGTTATTACAATCTGATATTGCAAAAATTATAAATAGAGGTGAACGAACTGTAGGATTTTATGAAACTGGAGACAGAGATATGGGAACTGAAACCTTATCTATACTTTCAGACTTCTTTGGAGTGACTATAGATTACCTATTAGGTAAATCAGATGAAAGAAATTCAAAGCAAACTGACCCACTAGGACTAGTAGAAATAGGTTTTAACATGAAAGACTATAACCCACCTAGCGAAACACAAAAGCAACAAATAAAAGTTTTATTAGAATTAATTATGAAAGATAATAAAAAAGATGTTGCAGATAAAAACAATGAATCTACATAATTTATATTATTTAGCAAAAAAGAGCATATAAAAAATATATAAGTTATATAGAATTTGTCTTGGTGTCAACAAGCAAAATTGAACTACCTATCTATTATGGGTTACGAATTCGTTGTTCTACCAACTGAGCTATATTAGCATCTAAAATTATATAGTTATTATATGTAAAAAAATTAGCAATAACTTTTAAAGTTATTGCTTTGTAACATTTTTTTGAGTTAGACTACATTATAATCTAGCTTTCTTGGTTTTCCAGTATGTATTTTATGTCTTTTTGAATCGTTCTTTGTGATATTCCAAATTCTTCTGCCATCTGCTTAGTAGTTAATCCTTCATTTATACACTCAATTATTAAAGATAATCTCCGTTGTCTGACTTCTACTGCTTTCTTATTGTACTTATACATACCTATTCCTCCTACATTCTATTTAGATTTAACACTATTATAACATATCTAAACACAAAAAAAAACTTATTTGCATAATTTGTGCAAATAAGTTCTTTTATTTTAATATATACCATCCATTCCAGCTGGCATTCCACCTTCATGTCCTCCACAACCACAGCTCTTTGGTTCTGGACTATCTGTTACTAAGCTTTCTGTTGTAAGTACCATAGATGCAATAGATGCTGCATTTTGAAGAGCACTTCTAGTTACTTTTGTTGGATCTACAATTCCTGCTTTTTTCATATCTACATATTCTTCTTGACTAGCATCAAATCCAATTCCAGCTGCTGAATTCTTAACTTTATTTGCTATAACTGCTGGTTCTAATCCTGCATTTACTGCAATTTGTTTTACGGGTTCTTCTAAAGAAGTAAGCACAATTTGAGCACCTAATTTTTCTCCACCTTCTAAAGTATCTACTAACTCTTTTACTTTCGGAATGACATTTATTAATGCTGTTCCTCCACCTGCGACTATTCCTTCTTCAACAGCTGCTTTTGTTGCAGATAAAGCATCTTCAATTCTTAACTTTTTATCTTTCATTTCAACTTCTGTTGCAGCTCCAACTCCAATTACAGCAACTCCTCCTGCTATTTTAGCAAGACGTTCTTGTAATCCTTCTTTGTCATAGTCACTTTGTGTTTCATTAATTTGTGCTTTTATTTGCTCAACTCTACTATTTATTTTTGCTTTATCTCCTGCTCCATCAACTATAATTGTGTTTTCCTTTTGAACTTTTACTTGTTTTGCCTTACCTAATTGTTCTATAGTTGTATCTTTTAATTCTAGTCCTAAGTCAGATGTAATTACTTCCCCACCTGTTAAGATAGCTATATCTTCTAGCATTGCTTTTCTCTTATCTCCAAAGCCAGGTGCTTTTACAGCAACTACATTTAAAACTCCTCTTAACTTATTTAATATTAAAGTAGATAAAGCTTCTCCTTCCATATCATCACAAATAATTAATAATTTTCCTGATTCTTGCATCAAAGATTCTAATAATGGTAAAATCTCTTGTATATTACTGATTTTTTTATCTGTAATTAATATGTATGGATTATCTAATATAGCTTCCATTTTTTCTGTATCTGTTGCCATATATGGTGACAAATATCCCTTATCAAATTGCATTCCTTCAACCACATTTAATTCTGTATTAGAAGTTTTAGATTCTTCAATTGTTATTACACCATCTTTTGACACTTTTTCCATTGCATCTGCAATTAATTCTCCAATTTCTTTATTATTTGCTGAAATACTTGCTACTCTCGCAATATCTTCTTTTCCATTAACTACTGAGCTTATTTCTTTTAATTCCTCTACAGCTGTTTCAACAGCTTTGTCAATTCCTCTTTTTATTGACATTGGGTCTGCCCCTGCAGCTACATTTTTTACACCTTCTTTAATCATACTTTGAGCTAAAACTGTAGCTGTTGTGGTTCCATCACCTGCAACATCATTTGTTTTTGTTGAAACTTCCTTTACTAGCCTAGCACCCATATTTTCAAATTTATCTTCTAACTCAATTTCCTTTGCAATTGTTACACCATCATTTGTAATTAGTGGTGAACCAAAACTTTTATCTAAAACTACATTTCTACCTTTTGGTCCTAATGTAACTTTGACTGTATCTGCTAATTTATTAACTCCTTCTAATAAAGATTTTCTCGCATCTTCTCCATATTTAATAATTTTTGCCATTTTAATATCCTTCCTTTCCTTTTATTGATTATTCAACAATAGCTAAAATATCATCTTGTTTTACAATTATATATTCTTCTCCTGCATATTTTACTTTAGTTCCTGCATATTCACTAATAATAACATTATCACCTTTTTTCACTTGCATTACTTCTGTTTTTCCATCTATTACCTCTCCTGGTCCTACTTCTATTACTTCAGCTATTTGTGGTTTTTCTTGGGCAGCACCCGTTAATATAATTCCACTTTTTGTTGTTTCTTCGCCTTCTTTCATTTTTAATAGTACTCTACTTCCTAATGGTTTAATCATTTTTATTACCTCCTTATTTTTAGCACTCTTGTCTTTCGACTGCTAATAATTTATACCCTTTTTTATAAAAAGTCAATAGTATTTTTATATTTTTCACACAAAGTTCACATATCTATTATATTCGTTTATATTTATGCATATTCCTAATAGTTTATAGTTATTTTTGTTTATGTATATATAATAAAATTTAATTTGTCGTTTTTATTGATTTTTACTAAAAAAATAATATATAATTATTTTATGAAAAAGTTAGTAGTTAATAAAAAATATAATGGAAAAAAATTAAATAAGTTTTTATTTGATAATCTTCCTTCTTTGAATTCTAATTTATTTTATAAAACTCTTAGAAAGAAAGATATTAAAGTTAATGGTAAACGTGTTAATGAAAATATTAATATTTTTGAAGGTGATGAAATATTATTATACATTTCAGATGATTTGCTAGATTATCACTTAAAATTAGATATTTTTTTTGAAGATGAAAATATTTTAATAATAAATAAGCCTAATAATATTGAAGTTGTCGGAAATAATAGTTTAACAAGCTATATTCATAAAATATATACTGATTCTTTTAAACCAATGCCTTGTCATAGACTTGATAGAAATACAACAGGTCTTATCCTATTTGCCAAAAATGAGGAATCTTTACATATTATTTTAGATAAATTTAAAAATCATGAAATTGAGAAACATTATTTAGCATGGGTTTATGGTATACCTACCAAAACTCCAAAAACATGTGAAGCTTTCCTATTTAAAGATTCAAAAGCATCACATGTTTATATTAGTGATAATTTTAAAAAAGGATACCAAAAAATTATTACTACATATAATGTTATTGAAAAAAGAGCTAATAATACTTGTATTCTAGATGTTCAAATTGAAACTGGTAAAACTCACCAAATACGTGCACATCTTGCATATTTAGGATATCCAATTATTGGTGATCGGTAAGTATGGTAAAAATGACATTAATAAAAAATTTTCTAAAAAATATCAAATGCTCTGTAGTAATACTTTGAAATTTAATTTTAAAAGCAATGCTGGAATTCTAAATTATCTAAATGGCATGGAATTTAAGCTTAATGATTCTTCAAGATTTATACTATAACTTACTTAATTATATATCTTGCAAATAAACTTCAAATTTTGTTTTTTGTAAACAAAATAAATATTTTTAATATAGATTTACAATATATATGTCACACTTTATTGATAAATATAGTGCTATTTTATTTTTATCAGTTTGTTCCATTTCTATAAGTTTTGCCATAGTAAAATTTATAATAAAATATTGGCTTTGTCCAAAATTTATTAGAGTAGTTCGATATTCCTTATTAATTTTTCTTAAGTGTGTATCAAATTTAATTATTTTCATTTTAACACCATCCTTTAGTTTGCATGTTTTTAGTTAAAGAAAAAATCAACCAGATTTTATTTTCTGATTGATTTTTGTATCTATCTATTCCATTAGTTCGAACAGATACGTCATTGGAGCGATTAAGCAACAGCTTACGAACTATAACGCTCTCTTTCTAAAAACATTATATATGAAATCTTCTTAAAATTCAATGGGAGTATTGAGAATTTTGTTATTTTATAGTATAATAAGTTTAAATTTAAGCCAATTATTAAAGGAGATATTTAATGAACGAAATAAAAGAATACAATGACTTATCAATAAATAAATATGGTACAATTGGTTCGCTAATGAATGGATATTTAGATTCTTATTTAAATAGAGATGAAATTGAAGTTATTAATAAAAATATAGACATTCTAAATAAGAAACTGGAAGATTTTAATATATTTAAGTATAAGATTATAAATAGATATAAAATTAGAAATTTAATTGTGAAAGTTCTTTCAGAAGAAACAGACGATTTTATAGAAATTGCTGTAGATTTATTAAATTTGTCAGAAGACAATTTTGAAAATATTATAGATGGATTTATGAAACTAACAAAAAATGATATTGATGTATTATACTATAATCTTTGGAAAAAACGTGGTAATGAAAAATTTGACGTGAATTCTCTAAAAAAGGAAATTGGTAGCAATTACGAATTTGTGCCAGATTTGATAATGAGTTACGAGTATCGAGTAAATAAAGATGCCTTTGTAAATAATGAAAATAGTTTAATAATTGGTGAATCACTAACCCTAATGCCTACTCAGGAGAGTTCAAATATATTCAATATATTCGAAAAACTAGCCTATAATAATTTTATAAAATTATCCAAATATATTCCAAATAAAACGAGTGATTCTTTTAATACATATTTGTGTTTTACATTTACTTATTTAGGAATTCATTTATGTAGAATAATGGAAAGAATTGAAAAGAATAAGAAAGAGAAGATGAAAAATGAATGATGAGTTTATTAAATTATTAGAATTAGAATACGAAGAATTAAAATTGGGTTTAGCAAAGGCTTCTGTAGAAGGTAAAGGAACTCCACAAGAAATAGCAGATAGAAGAGAAGAATTATTTCATTCCTTCTTTGAAAAGTATTTTCCTTTCCCATATAGAATTACAAAAGGAAATATTATAGATAGTTACAACCAACGAAGTGCCTCTATAGATTGCATAATACTTGATCCATCTCATCCCTATACAATAGATAGTAAAAACAAAAAAGCTTCTGTTATTTTTGCAGATGGAGTAGATTACGCAATAGAAATAAAAGGAAATTTGACTGATAAAGACGAAATTGAAAGAGCACTAAAACAAATAGAAAGTGTAAAAAAACTAACTAGAGTCAGAAATGGTCTTATTTGGGATAAAGATAAAAATGAATATACTTATAAGATACCAACTATTATATTTGCCGAGAATACCTATTCAAATATTGAAAATTTAATTGAAGTAATTTTGAATTATTACAAAGAAAATAAAATAAAACGAATACATCAATTTGATATTATAGTTGCAGGAGATTACACAATTGTTAATTCTTGTAAAGGACAAATTAGTTTTAATGATGTAAGGGGAATATTTTTTGAAAAAACAGATAAAAAAACATTAGCGGTTCTTTTGTTTTTGATGGCAAATATGCCATTAGTTCATCCTACTTACAATGAAAACATTTATAACATATATTTAGATAAGATATTTACTAATGCATCATATCGAGATGATTGGAATAAATTCTTAGAAGATATAGAAAATAGTTAAAGGAGAATAATAAAAATGAGTAAATATTATGACAATATTAGCAAAGAAATAAAAGATTATTTTGAAATTTTAGAACCAAATTTCCCAGAATGGTTAAATGAATATATAGATACAAAAGAATTATTATCACAGCAATATATTAGTGTTACTTGTGGCACTATTTATTCAGACTTATTTGAAAGCGATTTTTTCTTTTCAAGTCTAGACCATTCTGTTGCAGTTGCTTTAATTGTTTGGCATTTTACACATGATAAAAAACAAACTTTATCTGGATTATTTCACGATATAGCAACACCTGCATTTAAGCATTGTATAGATTTTCTTAATGGAGATTATATGACTCAAGAATCAACAGAAGATTTGACAACAGAAATAATAAAAAATTCAAAAGAAATTATGACCTTATTAAAAAGAGATAATATTAAAATATCAGAAATAGATAATTATCATTTATATCCTATTGCTGATAATGATACACCTAAATTATCTGCTGATAGATTAGAATATTCACTATCAAATGCTTTATTTACTTATAGATTATTAGATTCAGAAATCATTAAAGAAATATATGATGATATTGAAATACAAACTAACGAAGAAAAAGAAATTGAATTAGGATTTAAAACTAAAAAAATTGCTAGAAACTTTGTTAAGGTTACGAGCCGATTATCCGTTATATATCGTGAAGATAGAACTAGATATTCTATGCAATTAATTGCTGATATTCTAAAAAAATTAAGTGATGAAAACAAAATTTCTAAAAAGGATTTATATGAATTAAAAGAAAGTGAAGTAATAGATATTATAGAATCTTCTAAATATAATGATATTTTTAATATTTGGAGAAATGCTAAAAAAGTAAAAACATCAAAAGAAGAACCTCAAAATGTTTATTATGTACATCATGGAGCAAAGATTAGATATATTGATCCACTATTTAATGGTGAAAGGATTTCAAAGTGTTGTAAAATTGCTAACAAAATGATAGAAAATAATTTATCTTACGATATGAATAATTATGTATATTTAGATTTTAATTTCTGATAATAAAGGGTATGGGAATTCCCATACTAGAATTTATGCGGGAGTACAAATTCAGTGCTGGCTAGACATAGATTTTATTCCTACATTCAAAAAAATAAAAAAGAGGAAAAAATTATTTTGATATTTTTTTCTCTTTTTTTATAGTATTTATATAAAATAAAAACTCACGAACTTTTCAGTCCGTAAGTTGATTTTAAATGGAGCAAGTGTCGTAGATATCTACAACTTCTTTTGCTATGACGTGATAAATATCACTCACTACTAATAATATAACATAAATTAATATTAATTCAATATTTTTTAGTCAATTTGTTCAATAAAATATCGAATAATGTTATAATATTAATAGAATTGAGGTGATAGAATAGTGATAAATAATTTAAATTTAGAAAATATAAAAGTTGTTATATTTGATTATGACGGAACACTAGCAATTCATAGAGATAAAGATTTTGTTAAACATCGTAATGAAAGTGTAGACAAAAGATTAAACTATTATGCAAATGCTTATCAAAAACCTAGTAATTTTTATATAGATATTGAACCATGCGATAGATCTGAAGTTCTTTATAAATTAGTTCAAGAATTAAGAAATAAAAATATAAAAATGTATTGTTTATCAGGAATGAAGTTTTCATTTCATTTTAAGGCAAAACAAGATTTTATTAAAATACAATACGGGGATGATATTGAACTAATGTCAGCAGGAACACAAGAATTAAAACTCGATGGTATAAAGATTATATCAAAGTTAAATAAATGTGATTTAGATGCAATATTATATATAGAAGATTTGGAAGATACAGTTAAATTTTTAAAAAGTAATGGTATAAATGTAATTAATGTTAATGAAATTAAATGAGGTGTATATTAAATGGGAATTATAATTGCTGGATTTGCTACTTGTGGTAAAAGTATATTAGGTAAAAAATATAATAACATTAAAGATTTGGAATCAAGTCCATATAAAAATATAATGAGAAATGATATACCTATTGAAGAACAAAAAGGTACAAAAAGAGAATTAAATCCTTTGTGGCCACAAAATTATTATGATGCTATCAATGAAACAGTAAAACAATATGATGTGGTGCTTGTTCAACTAAAGCCAGAACACTTTGATTATTTTGATAAACATAATATAAAATATTCTATTGCTTATCCAAATATAAATAATTGGGAAGAAGTAGAGAAAAGATGTATTGCTCGTGGTAATAATGAAAATTTTATTAAAAGGTTAAAAGAAGTGTTTATTCCATATTATGAAGATTCAATTAAAAGAAATTATGATAAGTTATATATTTTAAATGATAAAGAAACTCTTGAAGACGTGCTAAAAAAAGAAAATATTATTTAACAAAAAGAGGTAATTAAATGAATTATAGAAAAGCAATGTTTAGTGATATAGATGATATATCTTATTTAGTAACAGATTTGCTTGGTACTTGTAACATTAATAAGAATAATATTAGTGTTAGTAAAATAGATATATTAAACAATAATAAAAAAGAAATAATAAAGGATATAAATAATTATTATGTTTGTGAAGATAATAATCATATAATATGTGCTTGTGGAATTAGTAATTTAAAACATAATAACGATTATGATTTACTCATAAAAGAATATAGAGAAATATTATATTTAGTGGTTGACAGTAATTATCAAAAAAAGGTATAGGAACAAAATTATTACAATTATGTTGTGATGGTATTGAGGATGTAATATTATATGAAGCATGGGGAGATAAAGAAGAAGTTAATTCTAAATATTTACTTAAAAAATGTGGTTTTAAGTTATTAAAAGATTTAGGGGATAATTATTATAAAGATAATGGTTATTGTATGTTTTGTGTAAATAGAGATAAAAAATGTAATAAATGTAAAGCAGAATTATGGATTAAAAATGAATTTAACTGACACTATGAAATTAGATAAAAAAGATGATTACATTTCAATTGAGTAATCATCTTTTTCTTTTCCTTTATCATTTTCTTTATTCCAAATATAATCATCTTGAATTGATTCAATAGTTTTATCGCTAAATATATTATGAGTATACAAATCTTTTGAAAAATTCCAATAATTTTCACGTTCTTTTTCTTTGCCAAACATTTTATTTTTAATAAATTTAACTAATCTATCAAGTTCGAACAGATACGTCGTTGGAGCGGGTAGAGGGAATCGAACCCTCGCAACAAGGTCGGAAGCATTGCATTCTACCACTAAATTATACCCGCATTTTACAATATTCGACTTAAATTTTGAAATATTTTTGTAGTGTCCCCCTATATTTCATGGTGGAGATGAGGAGAGTCGAACTCCTGTCCATATTACCTTCCCAATAGACTTCTACAAGTTTAGTTTATCTTTTTTATTCATCATTATTTCTCCGACAAACAGGATAAATAATGGTATAGCTTTTTAAATTACCTGCTACCTTAAAAGCAAAAGTAGCTTTGTTTCCCAACTAATATGACACCTATACTAAAAGGTTGGGGCAATTGGTATAAGCGTAACTGCATCTAGGCAGCTAATGCTAATTCTTGATTATCAGCGTTTATTTTTATTTTCGCTTTTTTTAAGTGGCCAAAGCGACCATCCACTACTTGCTATCTATTCTTCTAGTAACATGTCGAAACCATTACATCCCCATATACTTTATTATTATACTATATTTATTATTTTTTTTCAATATTATATCACTTAAATTTCTATTTAGAATAATATATGATAGGTGATTTTATGGCTATTGTTAAGACTAATATAAATTATACTTATGATATAATGATTTCAAATATATATGAATTAAATACTTTGTATCCATTTCTACAAGTACAAATAGAAGGTTTTAGTGTTCTTGGTAAACCAATTCCTGCTATTAGATTAGGTCATGGCTCTAAACACGTATTTTATGCTGGTTCCTTTCATGCTAATGAATGGATCACTTCTGTTTTACTTATGAAATTTATTGAAGATTATTCAATTTCATATGTCAATAATTCTATGCTTTTTGGGTATAAAGTTAGGAATTTGTTTAATTCTTGTTCTATCTATATTATGCCTATGGTAAATCCAGATGGAGTTAATTTAGTTACAGGATATTATGGTTTAAATACTGATGTATATAATTCTTTTAAAAATATATCTTTAAAATATCCTTCTATTCCCTTTCCTTCTGGTTGGAAAGCAAATTTTAATGGTGTAGATTTAAATTTACAATTTCCTGCACGGATGGGAACAGGCAAAAGAAATAAAATATTCACAGGGATTTACCCGGACCTAGTCCACGAGACTTTGTAGGATATAGTCCTTTATCAGAACCAGAGAGTTTAGCTGTATATAATTTTACTAAGAAACATAACTTTAGATTAGTTATAGCTTATCATACACAAGGAGAAGAAATATATTGGCAATTTCAAGATTTCAATCCTCCTAATAGCTTTTATATAGGAAATAAATTTTCTATTTCTAGTGGATATTTACTATCTGATACACCTTATAATTCGAGTTTTGCTGGTTTTAAAGACTGGTTTATACAAGATTATAACAAACCTGGATATACTATAGAAGCTGGATTAGGCGAAAACCCACTTCCTATATCTGACTTTGATAAAATTTATAAAGATAATATAGGTATTTTAGTCTTAGGTGCTATTTTATAAAAAAAATTACTCAAAAGTTGTATAACCTAATACAACTTTTGAGATAATCTTTCTCTTATAAAATAATTAATTATTTATCTTGTAATCCATTTTACTAAATCTAGATTTGCTGGTTCTAATAACATTTCGTGTCTTGGCATAACCCTAAAAGTATACCCATAATTTCCACCTGTTGTTAATTCTATTTTAGCTGTATAATAATATTTTTTATTGTCTTCGTCAGAATCTACTAAAGTCATTGGAATAATACTTACATTTTCTACTACACCATTTTCTAATATTTTTCCATAATAAGCTTCTACTGTTACGTTTTCAACATCAATATTTGGAAGTTCAACTTCACAAGATACTTCAATATTATTTCCAGCATCAATTGTAATATCATCCAAATTATTCACTTGTGTTATTTTTATATCTTTCCAATTCATATATAAATCTTTTTTCCATGTATTATAAGCTGCTACATTGTCAACATCTTCGTAATATTTTTTTGTTAATTTACAAAGTGGCATATAAAGATTATTTGTATAATCAACTAGCATTCTTGCTGTACTATATTTTCCACCAGTCGTAATAATAGAATTTTTCATTATTTCCAACCATTTTTTAGATATTCCATTTCTATCTTTATCATAAAAAGTTGGTATAATTTTTTCTTCTAGTGTTTTGTACATGCTTTGGCTATCTGCTTGATCCTGCGCTTCATAAGATGCATATTCACTGTTATTTCCAATTGTCCATCCATTAGTTTGAGTATAACCTTCTGCCCACCAACCATCTAGTACACTAAAATTAATTACTCCATTTACAGATGCTTTTTGTCCACTTGTTCCTGACGCTTCCATTGGTCTTCTTGGGTTGTTTAACCATACATCTACACCACTTATTAAATATCTAGACATTGCAATATTATAATTTTCAAGCAAAAATATTTTTCCTTTAAATTGTGGCATCATTGATACTTGGTGTATATATTTTATTAAATCTTGTCCTTCTTTATCTGCTGGATGCGCCTTTCCTGCAAATATTAATTGTACTGGCTTATCTTGATTATTTAAAATTTGTGTTATTCTCTCTAAATCTTTAAATATCAAAGTTGCTCTTTTATATGTTGCAAATCTTCTTGCAAAACCAATAGTTAATGCATTTGGATTTAATTTTGATACTATTTCATTGATTTCATCATAAGTATAACCAGAGCGTCTTAATCTTTCAGTTGTGTTTTCTTTTACTAATTTTAATAATTTATTTTTTCTATCATTATGAACATTCCATAATTTATCATCAGGTATATTTTTTATTTTTTCCCAAACTTGGTCTTGGTACATACTATCTTGCCAATATGGAATTAGATATTTATTATATAATTCTTTAAGTTTTGGAGCAAGCCACGAACATGTGTGAATTCCATTTGTTACATATTCAATTGGTGATTCATTTGCAGCAATATTTGGCCAAACCTCTCCAAATAATTCTCTAGAAACTGCTCCATGTAATTTACTTACACCATTTTTCTTTCCAGCAATTTTTAAAGCTAATATTCCCATATTAAATCCTGAATCTAATTCTTTTCCAGGCTTCATTCCTAGTTGTAAAAATTCTTCTCTAGATAAGCCTAATTTTGGCCAGAAGTCTTTAAAATATCTTTCTACTAAATCTATTGGAAATATATCATTCCCTGCTGGTACAGGTGTATGTGTTGTAAATACTGTTTTTGAACTTGCTATGTCTTTAGCTACCTCAAAAGAAACCTCTTTTTCTTTTATTATGTTTTTTATAATCTCCAAATTTAAAAATGCAGAATGCCCTTCATTCATGTGATATACTGTTGGTTTTAAATGTAAATATTGTGTTAATAAATTCACTCCTGCCATACCCAAAACTATTTCTTGGCGAATTCTCATTTCTTGATCTCCACCATATAATCTTAATGTAACATCTCTATCTTCTTCATTGTTTTTATCTATATCAGAATCTAATAAATACAATTTTACTCTTCCTACATTAATTTGCCATACTTTTAAGTATAATCTTCTTTTTGGAAATTTTACATATATTATTAAATCTTCACCATTTTCATCTTTTACTGGATTAATTGGCAAATCATATAAATCAATATTTTTATATTCTGTTTCTTGTTGACCTTCTCCATTTATTTTCTGGTTAAAATATCCATTCTTATACAATAAACCAATTGCAACTAGTGGAATCCCTAAATCACTAGCAGATTTTAAGTGATCTCCAGATAAAATTCCGAAGTCCGTCCAGAATAAATTGGTATTGTTTCGTCTAAACCATATTCTGCTGAAAAATATGCTATTAAATCATTTTTATTTTCTGGATATTTTTTTGAAAACCATGTATTTTTACTATTCATATAGTTTTCAAAGTCTTCTACAATTTTATCATATTCCTTTAAAAAACTACTATCTTTAGTTACATCTTCTAATCTTTCTTGTGATACATGTTTTAAAAATTTTACTGGATTTTTATTTGATTCTTCCCATAAATCTCTATCTATTCTTTGAAATAATCTTAAAAATTCTGAATTCCATGACCACCATAAATTGTTTGATATTTCTGATAATTTTTCTATCCTTTTTGGTAGTTGTGGATTTACTGTAATTCTGTTGAATAAATACATTTTTATTAATTCCTCCTTTGTTACTTTCTTTTAATTTCTTCTGTTGTAATTCTATATATCTATTATGTATTAAATCATTTTATTTGTCAAATGTTTTTTACAAAACTATTCTTTTCATTTCTTGTTTTTATAGTAGTTTTACATAAATTTTATTATTTAAAATATTCTTAAAATGTCATTATAAGTTACATATAATGATAAAGCAATTAAAATAGAAAAACCTATTAATTGTATATTAATTTCTGTTTGCTCTTTTAATGGCTTCCTTCTAATGGCTTCTATTATTAATATTAATATTTTCCCACCATCTAATGCTGGTATTGGTAGAAGGTTTGTTACCCCCAGTGAAATAGAAATTAATGCTAACATATATATAAATTCTTTCAATCCGTTTGTCTTTGATACAACTTCTGATATTCCCACTGGTCCCATCATTTGGTCTACTCCAACATTTCCTGTAAATAGCTGTTTTAGATTATCTATAATAGAAAATAAAAATTCTTTTGTCATAATTAATCCATTTATACATCTATTTTTTAATGTATCTTCTGAAGGTTTTAAATTAACACCTAAATAATAACCTGTATATCCATTTTCCGTTATTTCTTTTGCTTTTGTTTCATATTCTAATATATCGTTATTCCTTTGTACTTTTATTTTTATTTGTTCTTTATTTTTTTGTAATGCTGAATTTAAATCATACATGTTATTTATTTTTCTATCATTTATCTGGATAATTTTATCTCCTTCATTAAGTCCCAATTCTTTTGCTGGATATCCTTCTATTGTTGTATTAACTTCATTTGTAATATATGCTCCTGAATTAACTGCTAAAATAAAGTATACTATAATTGCGAAAATTATATTAACCATTGCTCCAGCTAATACTATAGCAATTCTTTTAGGAATACTGGCTTTAGAAAATGATCCTTGCTTGTTAGATCTTTCCTCTTCTCCTTCCATACTAACAAAACCACCTAAAGGTATTAACCTTAAGGCGTATTTCGTTTCTATTCCTTGTTTCTTCCATATAGTTGGTCCAAATCCTATTGAAAATTCGTTAACTGTTACTTTGCATAATTTTGCTACTGTAAAATGTCCTAATTCATGAATAAATATTAAAAAACCTAATAAAAATATGATTTTTATGGCTGATATTAAAAATGATATCAAGTCCATTCCTCCTTATTTTTGTTCTATACTTTATAATAAATTAAATAGTGCATAGGCAAATGGTGCTAAAAATATCAAACTATCTATTCTATCTAACATTCCACCATGTCCTGGTATTAAATTACTAAAGTCTTTAATATCTACTGTTCTTTTAATGCTAGATGCTGCAAAATCCCCCATTTGTCCTACTATACTCAATATAATTCCTATTATACTTATTAATAAGTATGAATAATTCATTCCCCAGTATTTATTTGCAATATATGTATATATTAGTATACATATTAGAGCTCCAACTGTTCCACAAATGCATCCTTCGATTGATTTTTTCGGACTTACCTTACTAAATTTATGTTTTCCGAATTTTTTTCCGAATTAAATATGCAAATATATCAGTTCCCCAAGAAGCTATAATTGTATACCAAATTAATATTTTTCCATTTTCCATTCCATTAATATAGGCAAGAAACATTATAAAAATTACAACATAAAATATTCCTATAAATGTATATGCTATATCTTTAAATGATGTTTTCATTTCTGTTATAACTACTTGTGCAAATAATATAATTAAAACAGTTGGAACAAAAAGTGTTATAAACATACTTAAATATCCCTCTGGTATGATATGTATAAATGCTATACTAAAACAACTTACATAACCTATCCATCTAACTGGTTTTGATACCTTTGCTACAGCATTAAAATATTCATTCATTGCAAGTAATGCTATAATAGTTAGTGCTATATCTACTACAAATTTATTTCCAATTAAAAAAATTGCTAATACTAATGGCAACCCTAATATTCCTGACATTAATCTTTTTATATCCATGTTATTAATTCCTTTCATGCTAAAATCTCAACTTTACGATGCTTGTTTTTTAATTTGCTCCAAATTTTCTTGTTCTTTTTTGATATTCTATAATTGCTTTATCTAAATCTTCTTCATTAAAGTCTGGCCAATTTTTGTCAATAAATAAGAATTCTGAATATACTAGTTGCCAAGGTAAGAAATTGCTTAATCTTAATTCTCCACTAGTTCTAATTAATAAATCTGGGTCTGGTTGCCCTTTGGTATATAAATTATTTGATACCATTTTTTCATCAATCTCATTTATTTCTGTTTTTCCATTTTGTACATCTGATGCTATACTTTTTATTGCTTTTATTATTTCATCTCTTCCTCCGTAATTTAATGCAATATTGAATGTTACTCCCGTGTTGTCTTTTGTTCTTTCCATGCATTTTATTATACTTTTTTGCATTCCATCAGATAATTGTGTAATATCTCCTAAAATTTTAACTTTAATATTTTCTGTATCTGCACGTTTAGAATATTCGTCTAAATAATTTTGGAGTAACATCATTAGAGCCTTTACCTCTTCTTCAGCTCTTTTCCAGTTTTCTGTTGAAAATGCATATACCGTTATATATTCTAAACCTATTTTATTTGCATACCTAACTATCTTTTCTAAAGTTTTAGCACCTTCTTTATGTCCAAAACTAATTGGTTTTCCTTTTGATTTAGCCCATCTTCTATTTCCATCCATAATAATAGCAATATGTTTTGGCATATTTTCTCTATCAAACTCCATATTTTTCTCCTTGCAAATTTTATTTGTTTCTATTTTGAATATAGTATGCAAGTTCTTTTAAAAATTCTGCTTTTTCACCATATTCTTCTAATTGTTCAACTGCTTCTTTTGTTGTTTGTTCTAAAATTTCTTTTGCTTTTTTTAAACCATATTTAGATACATATGTACATTTTCCTAATTCTTTATCATTTCCTACTGGTTTTCCTAAAATTTCCTCATTTCCTTCTTCTGATAAAATATCATCCTTAATTTGAAATGCTAATCCTATTTTTTCTGCATATTTTGTAAGCTTTTCTAAATCCTTTTCTTTACAATTCCCTAATATAGCGCCCATTCTTACGCAAAGTTCTAAAAGAGCACCTGTCTTATTTTTATGAATATATTCTAAATATTCTTCTGTTATTTGTTTTCCTTCATATTCTGTATCTATATATTCTCCTGCTATCATTCTATCTACTGAATAAGAAAACTCTTTAAATACAGCTGTTTTTTCTTTTAGTTCTTCTAAATTTGAATTCTTTAAATCATCACTAATAACCATATAAGCCTGATTTAGCAATCCATCTCCTGCAAGAATAGCTGTTGGTTCATTAAATGCCTTATGATTTGTTGGTTTTCCATGTCTAAAATCATCATTATCTATTGCAGGTAAATCATCGTGAATTAAAGAAAAATTATGTACCATTTCAATTGCTACTGCATAAGGCATGCATTTTTTGATGTCTGTATTAAATATTTCATATGTAGCAATAACAAGGATTGGTCTTAAACGTTTTCCTCCAGCCATTAAACTATATTCCATTGAATTATTTAATATTTGTTCTGGTACATCTTCTTTCCTTAAATGTTTTTTTAGTTCTTCATTTACTATTTGTTGATATTTAGTTAGCTCTTGCTTAAAGTTCATGATTTACTCCTTTTTTTGTTAACTTTATAAGTATTTTATAATTATAACTATACTGACATAACCTCTTTTTCTTTTACTGCTAATATTTTATCAACTTCTTCTATATTTTTATCTGTTAATTTTTGTATTTCATTTTCAGCTTGTTTTAATTCGTCTTCTGTAATATTACCTTGTTTTTGTTCTTCTTTTGCTTTGTCTATTCCTTCTCTTCTAATAGCTCTTAAGGCAACTTTTGCTTCTTCTGCCATTTTTTTAATGTCTTTTACTATTTCTTTTCTTCTCTCTTCATTTAATTCAGGAAAAGCTAGTCTTATTACTTTGCCATCATTATTTGGATTAATTCCTATTTCTGAAGCTAAAATAGCTTTTTCTATTTCTTTTAAGACACTTACATCCCATGGTTGAATTACAATTAATCTTGCCTCTGGAATTGATATTCCTGCAACTTGATTAATTGGTGTTGGTGTGCCATAATAATCAATTTTAACTTTGTTTAAAATAGCTGGGTTAGCTCTACCAGCTCTTACTTCTGACAATTTTTCACTATAAACACTAATTGATTTTTCCATCTTCTCTTCTAAATTTGTATAATCCATTTTTAATCTCCCCTATCTAATAATAATTATTATATACTTTTGTCGACAATAATCGACTTGTTTTATGAAATATATAAGTAGTGTCCCCTTTATTTCACTATTGTTCCTATTTTTTCGCCTCTTACTGCTCTTACAATATTTTCTGGATCTTCTATACCAAATACTAGTAATGGCATATTATTATCTCTGCACATTGCTGTTGCTGTAGAATCCATTACTTTTAAGTCTTTTTCTAGTACCTCCATATATGAAATTTCTTCATATCTTTCTGCTGTTGGATCTATTTTTGGATCTGCAGAATATACAGCATCTATAGATTTTCCAAGCAATATTATATCTGCTTTAATTTCTGTTGCTCTTAAAACTGCTGCTGTGTCTGTTGTAAAATATGGATGACCTGTACCACAAGCAAATATTACAACTCTTCCTTTATTCAAGTGTTTTTCTGCTTTTCTTTGTATAAATGGCTCTGCTATTTCTCTCATTTCAATTGCTGTTTGTACTCTTGTGTATATACCTCTTGTCTCTAATGCATCTTGTAATGCTAATCCATTCATTGCTGTTGCAAGCATTCCCATATAATCAGCTGTTGTTCTTTCCATTTGATGTCCATTTCTTCCTCTCCAAAAGTTTCCTCCTCCTACAACAATAGCTACTTGAACTCCCATTTCCACTATTTCTTTTACTTTATCACATATTTTTCCTACTGTTTCCACATCTACTCCTGTTTTTTGTTTACCAGCTAATACTTCTCCACTTAATTTTAAAAGTACTCTTTTATATTTAAGTTCTGACATTTTTCCACTCTCCTTAATTTTATTTTGCTAATGGTTATTCTATCATAGTTTTTTAAAAAGTACAGTATTTTTTTAATATTTTATTAATTTTTTAGCTAAATATTTTTACTTTCTATTTATCATTTTATTTAGTACATAAAAAAAGAAACAATATTTGTTTTATTGTTTCTTTTCAATAATATAATTATTTTAATTGGTTCATTACTTCTTCTGCAAAATTTTCTTCTTTTTTCTCTATTCCTTCACCTTTTTCAAATCTTGCAAATTCTACTATTTCACTATCATTTTCTTTTAATAATTGAGATACTTTTATATCTGGATTTTTTACAAATGATTGATCTACTAAACAAATTTCAGAGAAAAATTTTCCAATTCTTCCTTGTACTATTTTTTCTGCTATTGCTTCTGGCTTTCCTTCATTCATTGTTTGAGCTTTTAATATTTCTTTTTCTTTTTCTACTCTATCAGCAGGTACTGATTGTTCATTTAAATATTCAGGTCTTGCTGCTGCAATTTGCATACAAACATCTTTTGCAACTTCTTTGTTTCCTTTTTTCATGTTTACTAGAACTGCAATTTTTCCATCTCCATGAATGTATTTTTCTACTAAACATTCTGACTCAAATCTTGCAAATCTTCTTATATTCATATTTTCACCAATTGTAGCTATTTTTTCAACTAATACTTCATTTACTGTCTTTCCTGGTATTTCAATTGATTCTTGTTGTAATAATTCTTCTACATCTTTTGGATTTTTTTCTACTATTTGTTTTGCTACGTTCATAACAAATGTTTTAAATTCTTCATTTTTTCCAACAAAGTCTGTTTCTGAATTTACTTCTACAATTGCACCTGTTTTTCCATCTTCTGAAATATAAGCTTCTACTAACCCTTCTGCAGCAACTCTTCCAGATTTTTTAGCTGCTTTGGCAATTCCTCTTTCACGTAATAACTCTATTGCTTTTTCCATATCTCCATCTGTTTCTGTTAAAACTTTTTTGCAATCCATCATTCCTGCACCTGTTTTTTCTCTTAACTCTTTTACTAAACTTGCTGTTACCATTTTATATTTTCCTCCCTTTATATAAATTTTTTATAATAAAAGAGTAGAGCAGAAAAGCTCTACTCTTCTTATTTTAATTTATTCTTCTTCATTACTTACTACTTCTTCTATGCTTTCTTCATTTTCTTCTACAAGTTGCTCTTCTATTTGTTCTTCTGCCTCAAAGCTTTCTCCTTGTTTACCTTCAATTACTGCATTTGCTATTACGTCTGCAATTAGGTTTACTGCTCGTATTGCATCATCATTTCCTGGTATTGGGTAATCTAATTCTTCTGGATTACAGTTTGTATCTACTAATCCTACTACTGGAATACCTAATTTTTTAGCTTCTAATATTGCTATTCTTTCTTTTTTAGGATCTACTAAGAATATTACTCCTGGTAATTCGTTCATATCTTTAATTCCACCAAGATTTTTTTCTAATTTATCCATTTCCTTTTTTAATAAAATTACTTCTTTTTTAGGTAATACATCAAATGTACCATCTTCTTGCATAGCTTCTAAATCTTTTAATCTTTGAATTCTTTTTTGAATTGTTCCAAAGTTTGTTAACATTCCACCTAACCATCTTTGATCAACATAGAACATTCCACATTTTAAAGCTGCTTCTTTCATACATTCTTGTGCTTGTTTCTTTGTTCCAACAAATAAAACTGATTTTCCTTCCTCTGCTTGTTCTTTGACAAAAGCATATGCCTCGTCTAATTTTTTTGATGTTTTTTGTAAATCGATGATGTGAATTCCATTTCTAGCTTGAAATATATATTCAGCCATTTTAGGATCCCATCTTCTTGTTTGATGTCCAAAGTGAACACCTGCTTCTAGTAATTGTTTCATTGCAACTACTGCCATTTTAAATTCCTCCCTTTTTTGTTTTTTCTTCCACAAAGTTCTTCACTTTTTAGGACCTAATAATATAGGCACTTCCTTTAAAGCTCTCTTTGTGTGATTAATACGCAAATTATTATATCAAATATTTATTGATATTGCAAGTATTTTCCAAAATTTTTTCTATTTTTCCTATTAATATCTACCATAAATATTTTGTGTTTTAGCAGTTTTTTTATTTTTGCATATTATTTACAAAGACTAAATTCTTTTAAAAATACATATGAAAGGAGGTTAACTATGAAACAAAAACATATATTGAAAAAGTTTTCATTTATTTCTTTATTTTCTTTGTTTTTTATACTAGTTACTTGTTTTCCATCTTTTTGTTTTGGCCCTTCTAGTAATGAAATATACCAAGGAATAGATGTTAGTTCTTGGCAAGGAAGTATTAATTTTTCTTATGTTAAAAGTTCTGGTATTGAAGTTGTTTATATAAAATCTAGCGAGGGTAGAAGTTATATCGACCCTTATTTTGAAAGAAACTACACAAATGCAAAAGCAAATGGTTTGAAAGTAGGATTTTATCATTATGTTACAGCAAGAAGTATAGAACAAGCTAAAGAACAAGCTAACTTTTTCGCAAGTGTTATTAGTGGAAAACAAGCTGATTGTAGGTTAGCTATGGATTTCGAAAGTTTTGGAAATTTATCTATATCGCAAATAAATGAAATTTCTAAAACATTTCTAGAAACTTTAGAAAATGTTACTAATTCTAAGTGTGTTATTTATAGTAATGCTTACTCAGCTAGAACTATATTTAGTAATGAATTGACAAATTATCCACTTTGGGTTGCTAATTATGGCGTTAGTTCACCAGGAAGTAACGGAAAATGGAATACCTGGGTTGGTTGGCAATATACAAATACTGGTTTAGTTAATGGAATTTCTGGATATGTAGATAGAAATAAATTTACAAATGGAATACTTTTATCTTCTACATCCACTTTGCCTTCACCTGAAACGCCATCTACTCCTTCTACATATAATACAACTGTATATACTGTAAAAAAAGGTGATACTTTAAGTCAAATCGCATTGAACTATGGTACAACTGTATCTAGTATAGTATCGTTAAACCCTTCAATCACAAACCCTAATCTAATTTATCCTGGTCAAAAACTAACTATTAAAATTAATTCTTCTTCAAGCACTAACAATTCAACAGTCTATATTGTTAAAAAAGGTGATACATTGAGTGGAATAGCTTTTAATTATGGCACAACCGTAAATTCTTTAGTTAAGATAAATAACATTAAAAATCCTAATTTAATTTATCCTGGTCAAAGAATTATAATTTCCACAACTGATAACTCAAGTGGAGCTGGTCAGAACTCTTGTGGTAAAGTACTATATAAAATTAAATATGGAGATACTTTAAGTGAAATTGCTCTTTTAAATAATACTACAGTTTCAGAACTTGTTAAAATTAACAATATTAAAAATCCTAATTTAATTTATGCTGGACAGTATCTTAGAATTTCGAATTGTAGATAATAATTTATTTATATATTATAAAAAAAGACAAAGAGATAATTTTCTTTGTCTTTTTTATTTTACAATATAGCACCTATAATTCCAGCATCATTTCCTAGCACTGCTGTTTGAATTATAATTTCTTTTCTTTGATTAAATAACTTGTTTTTTGATATTAGTTCTTTTTCTAATCTTTCCAATAATATTTCTTCAAAGTAAACAAAACTTCCACCAATACCTATTACCTCTGGCTCAAATATATTTATTAAATTCGCTATTCCATTACTTAGGTTTTCAATATATTCTTGTATTACTTTTTCGATTTTTTCATAATTTTTACTATCTTTAGTATTAGATTTTATAATTCCTAATAATTCTTTTCCACTTACTTTTTCATCATATCCTAATTCTTCTCTCAAGTTATTTTTAAATGATTTCATAGAACCATATTTTTCAAAACAACCTTTTCTTCCACACTCACATAAAATTCCATTTTTTTCAATAGACATGTGTCCTATTTCACATCCAGGTAGATTTCCTGTATCTAGAAGTTCATTATTTATTATAACTGCTCCTCCAATTCCTGTGCCTAATGTTAAGAACACACTTCTATCATATTGTTTTAGACATCCGTATTTGTTTTCTGCAAGTGCTGCACATTTTGCATCATTTCGAATTTTAATTGGCAAGTTTATTTTCTTTTTTAATTCTTTAATAACTTCATAATTTTTTAGTCCTAAATTCACAGATTTTATAACAGTATCATGTGTTACTGTTCCTGGTATTGCAAGTCCAATATTAGTTATTTTGTATTTTTCAATTAGTTTTAATACAGTTTCTGTAATATATTCTTCTATTGTGTTTTTTAATTTCTTCTTTTCGATTCCTTTTAATCTTTTCTCGACTTTTTCAATAATTATTCCATTATTATCAACTACACCAATTGCTATATGGCTTCCACCTAAATCAATTCCTATTTTCATATTTGCCACCTTTCTTACACGCCATATGCTGAGAATAAGAAATTTCCCATATAAACTTGAACACATGGTACTAGTACAACCAATACGAAGAAAATTAATACTACACCAACAATAGCATATACTACTTCTGGCAATGCTTTCATTATTTTTGCCATAATATTATCAATATCGATTTCCATATATTCAACTAGTTTTTCCATCATTTCTGTTAAGTCTGTTTGCATACCTATTTTTAACATTTCTGTTATCATCGGTTTTGATAAACCTGATTTTTCAAATGGTTCTATCCACGATGAACCAATTAATATATTGTTAATTGAGGTTTCTATTATTGATAGCATCACATAGTTTTGTACAACATTTTTACTAACTTCTAATGATTCTTGAATTCTCATTCCATTTTTCAAGTTTAATAACATAGCCTTCATTAATCTTGAAAAATCTAACGCATAAATCAATTGTCCAAATATAGGCATTTTATATTTAAAATAATCAAAATTATATTTTCCTTTTGGTGTTTTTACATATGCTATAATTATTGCTACTATTCCTAGTATACACAATACTGGAATATACCAATACTTAATTGCCTTATTCATAAAATCTGCAAACCATAGTGTAACTGCAGGTAAAGTATCTTGTGTTCCTAATTCATCAAAAATACCCTGAATTGCAGGTATTGCAAATAATGTTCCCACAACTAGCATAACGATTAATAAAACAAATTGTATAATATTTGGTATTAAAATTGATTTTAATCTTCTATTTAATGATTCTGTATCATCTAGATATTTTACAGCTTGCTCTAGCGATGTTGTTAAAGAACCTGATAATTCTCCTACTTTTATCATATTTATATATATATATGGGAATATATTAGAATAATATTCCATTGTAGTATACATGTTTTCACCAGCTTCTACCCCTGCTAAAATGTCTTCTAAGACACCTCTAAATGATAAGTTATCTGTACTTTCTATAATAGTGTTTAAAGCATGTATATTGTTAAAATTGGCTTTTTTTAGTAAATAAAAGTTTTGTGTAAATACTACTATATCCCTTTGAGTTATTTTTTCTGACTTTGCAAAATATAAATTAATTTTTTCTTTTGTAGTTAATGTTCTTTGTTTATCATTTCCCAAATGTGTGGTATTTACATTTTTCATTATTTCTTGTATGTCTGTTATATTTTTCTTTTGTCTTTTTTTAGCATTTTTTGAATTGTAAGATACTTGCTCTATTGCTATTGGAATTAGATTATTATTTTTTAAGGTTCTTATAAGATGTTGTTTGCTTCCTGATTCCACTTTATTTTTTACAACTAAACCGGTTTTTGTCATAGCTCTATATACATAGGTAGGCATTTAATTATCCTCCTTTCTATCTATTTCCTCTTTTTATCTTTAGCTGCATAATAGTTCTATTTAGAGTCTCTATATTTTTTTCTTCTATTTGTGCTTTTGCTTGATCTAATGTTATCTTATCTTGAACAAATAATTCTGCTAAAGAATTAATTAAACCAATACTTCCTTTTTCTAGGTTGCTTTGTATTGCATCTTCTATTTCTGATACACTTAATTTTTCTTTTCTAATGATTCCTGCGACTATATTATCTACTACCATAACTTCTGGTACTAGTACTAATTTTCCATCATTTCCTTTTAGTAATCTTTGTGATACAACTAATTTTAACAAAGCAGATAATAAATATTTGATTTGTTCTTGGTCTCTTATTTCATAGAAGTTTATCATTCTGTCTATTGTTTCTGCACATGATTTAGTATGCAATGTTCCTATTACTAAATGTCCAGATTCTGCCATTTCAATTGCTGCTTCCATTGTTACTTTATCACGAATCTCTCCTATAACCAAGATATCACAGTCCTCTCTTAGCGAGTTCTTTACACCATCACTAAATGTTAAACTATCTCTACCTTTTCCTATTTCCTTTTGTACTATTAATGATTTTTTAGAATGATGTTTATATTCTACTGGGTTTTCTAGTGTTAATATTTTTTTATTTTGGTTTTCATTAATATTATTTATTAAAGCATTTAATGTTGTTGTTTTACCTGAGTTTGTCTTTCCTGTAACTAATATAAGTCCTTGTGTTTGATATGTCATTCTTCTTACGATATCTGGCACTCCTAAAGACTCATAAGTTGGAAGTTCATTTTTTATTAATCTTAATGTACATAATGGAATATCATCTGATAAAGATATATTTACTCTTAAACGAATATCTTTGTATTCATATGACATGTCCAACCTTCTTGTCCTTGTAAACACTTCATCTTTATCAACATTTCCCTTTACTAAATAATCATATATTTCATTCATATCATCAGGTGTTAATACTTTGCTTCCCTCTATCGGTACTAAATCTCTTGCAATTCTTAACATTGGTTTATTATCACATATTAAGTGGACATCTGAAGCATCCATTTTTATTGCTTCATCTAATATATCATCTAAATTCATACTTTATTTCCTCCTTTGTAATTAATAGATTAATAGTTTTTTATTTAATTCTTCTAGTGTCGTATGTCCTTGAATTATTTTTTTAATTCCATCTACTACTAATGGTTTGTAGTTTTGTTCTAATGCTATATTTCTTATTTCTATGCTAGATCTTCCATTTAATATCTCTTGTTTTACTTCATCTGTTACATTTAAAATCTCGAACACACCAATTCTATCATAATATCCAGTGTTGTTACAATGTGGACATCCAACTGCATCATATGTTTTTCCACTTAAGTCAAATTCTACATTATATCTTTTTGCTATTGACTCAATTATTCTCTTTTCATCTTCATTAAAATCTCTTTCTTTTCTACACTCTTTACATAGTCTTCTTACTAATCTTTGTGAAATAGATGTAGCTAAAGTACTTGCAATATCATAGTCTGAAAGCCCCATTTTTCTTAGTCTAGTAATAACTTCTATAGAATCAATTGTGTGTATAGTTGATAAAACATAATGTCCTGTTTGCCCTGCTTGAATTGCAATTTCTCCTGTTTCTTTATCTCTTATTTCTCCTACTAAAATTATATCTGGATCTTGTCTTAAAACTGTTCTTAGTGAGTTTGAGAAAGAAGATTTTGCATCGATTTCTATTTGGTTTAGTCCTTCAATTCTAATTTCTACTGGATCTTCAATTGTTGTTATATTTATTTCTGGTCTGTTTAGGTAATCAATTATACTATATAAGCTTGTTGTTTTACCTTCTCCTGTTGGAGCTGCAATAATTGTAATACTATTTTTCTTGTGTATACTTCTTCTAAATTCTTCTTCTGTTCCAGGAAATCCTAATTCAAATATATCTCTAATATTTTCATTTTTCTTAAGCAATCTTAAAACAAATTTTTCTCCATATACATTAGGTTGTGAAGAAACACGAATATTATAATCTTCATAAAGTAGAATTCTACCATCTTGTGATTCTTGTTTTTCTTGATGCATATTAGATATTGCTTTTAGCCTTCCTATAATTTGACTTTGTTTTTCTTTATCAATATTTGCTGCTGTGAATAGTTCCCCATCTATTCTATATCTTACTCTTACTTTATCTTGCATAGGTTCAATATGAATATCACTTGCTCTTCTTTCTATTCCTGTTTTTATTATGCTATCAACTAGTCCTGTTATTGTATCATTTCTTCCAGCTGAAGTTAAATTGTTTGTTGCTGAACCTTCTAAGGATTTTAATATTTTTTCAATATCAGGTTCAAATGTAACATATGTTTCCATTACTAAACCTTTATTTAAAAATAATAATCTCATGTTATCTATTACTTTTGTATTAACTGTATTAGCAAAGCAAACTTTAATTTTCCCTTGGGATACTTCAAAAGGAACAGCCTTATTGTCTTTTGCCATATCTAAAGACATATAATCAGTTAATTTTATTTTCATTGTTCTTGAATTTAATATAATTCCTTTTGCTCCTACAACTTCTCCTATTGCTTCTATTAATTTTGTAGGTTCACATGCATCTAAAATATATAAAATATCTCCTAATTTTCTATTTGGGTGGTCTCTTTGATATTCTAATGCATTTGCTATATCAGCTTCTGTTACCACTCCTTTTCTTACTAATTCAACCCCTATTGGTTGCCTTTTTCTAATTTCCATAAAATTTCTCCCTTTCCCTAGCATTCAATTTTATTATACTATATTTTCTGATATTTTTCTTTGCTTTTTAGTAATTACATAAATTTACTAATTTTTTAATGCATATTTTGTTTCTTTTTGTTGCTTTCCTGATTCAAATGTTACTTTTATTACAGTTTTTCCGTTTTCTATTGTTTCGTAAAAAGTACAATTATCTACATTTCTACATATTTTAACATTATCTTTATATATTCCTTTATTAGCTTCTATAAATGAATATTGTACTCCATTATCAAATACTATATAGTTATCTTTACATTCTAATACTTTTATATTTGAATGATTTACTTCTTCCGAAAAATAACTATTAAATGTGGTATATTGTGTAATTGGGTCTATATCTACATTTACATCTTTTACATTTTTATAAAAGAAGTTTGTAATAATTGCTAATACTCCTATAACAATTGCCATAACAATTACATATATAGTTAGTGAAATAAGGGTAACTCCTTTTTCTTGTTTCATTATTCATTCTCCTTTGTAATCACTGTTGAAAGTTCTACATTTTGTTCTTTTGCCTGAAACATGTAAGAAATTTTTACTGTTACTTTTTTTACTAATCCTTGAATTTTTTCTTCATTTCCTTCAATTTGTGTATAGTCTTGTATTATTATTGTTTTAAAAAAACCTTCTTCATCTGTTGATGCATTTTCAACTTGCTCAACTTGTCCTTCTTCTATTGCTTCCATACCTTTTGATTTTATATCTTCTATTTCATTAATTGCTATATAAGTTGCTTTTGATTTTAGTTCTATTTCTTTTGAAGAACTATTGAATCTATATATTAGTACAGCAATTATAGAAACAAATATAAATATAACAATAATAGATATTGCAATATCTATACCAGTATATCCATTTTGACTACGTACTTTTTTCATTGGATTCTCCTTTATAAATAATAGTAGAAATATGCTAATGAAATCATGAATAATATGATGTTTGATACTCCTAAATAAAATCCTGTCGCAAGTTCATCTGATATTTGTTTATCTGTTTTTTTATTTTTCTTGTTCTTTAATTTATATAATAATATATATATAGCTATTGATAAAAGTGTTAATATAATGCTATTTGCAGTTATATATTCACCTGTAAATGTGATCATTGTTATTATACTAATTAGTATTCCATTTACATATGTACTTTTTGCATATTTTTTTAATGTTACTGTATCTAAAATTAATATAATTATATACAATAATAGATATATACCATATCTATATATATTAGAGCCTTCTACTATGCATAGATATACCATATAAATTATTGATATTACTATACCATAGATATTTACAGCTTTGTCTATTTTTTTAGTTTCTTTATCTATTCCTGCCATTAATATTATAAATGTTAAATATAATACAACAAAACAATATTCTATAATTGTTGTTTTGTTTAAATTATATACTGTTAATCCCATTAAATAGGCAATAACTAAAAACAATACTCCTGATAAGCTTTCTAATATTAAATATCTTGGTCTTATTTTTTGTTTACAGTATCTACATTTTCCACCTAATAATATATAACTAAATATTGGAAATAAGTCTAATAAACCTAATTTGTGATTACAATTAGGACAGTATGAATGTGTATGTACAATATCTTGTCTTTTAGGAATTCTATATACTGCTAATGTATAAAAACTCCCAAATAATGTTCCTATTATAAATATTGTTAAGTAAAAAATAATGTTCATGTTATCGTTATCTTCCTTTACTATTTATAATTATAGGCATATACATTTGTGCATGCATATGCCTATATTGTTTTATTGTTTTTATTAAATTAAAAGCATTGCTATTTTATTTTGCTGGTGTAATTTTTTTATCAGTAATGCTAACGGTTCCAGCACTTATTCCTAATTTGCTATCATTTGGTGTTATTGTTAAAACTTTCTTATTCTCACTTGGAGTAGCTACTGCTACAGCTTCATCGTTAACTGTTAAATTCTTATTTATTGCTTTAATATACTCAGATTCAGTATCTGGGAAATCAGAAATATCTCCTGATAATACGTCTGCATATGCTGCATTTAATTCCATATTAATTCTTTCCATAACCTCTGCTTTTGTTGTCTCAGTTTTTGCACTATTTGCTTTTGTTAATAATCCATTATTACCTGTTAACATAGCAATTGAAATACCTGCTAATATTAATAATACGATAATTGTTATTACTAATGCGATTAGTGTTATACCTTTTTGTTCTTTCATCATATTGTTCCCTCCTAATAATTAAATTATTTTTATTTTGCTGCTGTAATTTCTGCAACACTACCATCTGTTTTTATAGTTATTTTTCCAGCTGAAATACCTAAATCAGCATCTTGTGCTGTTATTGTTAAAACTTTTGGATCTGTAGAAGCTGCTTCTGCTACCTGTTTCTCATCAACTTTTAAATTTGTATTTATTGCACTAACATATGATGATGAAAAACTAGAAATATCTCCTGATAATACGTCTGCATATGCTGCATTTAATTCCATGTTAATTCTTTCAATTACTTCTGCTTTTGAAGTTTCAGATTTTGCATCATTTGCTTTTGTTAATAATCCATTATCACCTGTTAACATAGCAATTGAAATACCTGCTAATATTAATAATACGATAATTGTGATTACTAATGCGATTAATGTTATACCTTTGTTATTTTTCATTTGTTTTTTCCCCCCTTTTTCTTTGGATTTTTTATCTTGTTTTATATTGATTTAATCAATATAACGTTAATAACTTAAATTATTTTGTTCCAGTGTTTTGAAAAAATCTTCCTCCACTTGTTGTTTCATCATTCTTACTAGAACTTGTATTATTATTTTGTTGTGTTTGGTTATTTGTACCTGTCGTATTTGATGTTCCTGTTGTAGTTGTTGTTCCTCCATTAGAAGATGCATTTGTTACTGTATTAGTTCCACTTGTTGTTTTTGTATTATCAAATGATGAAAATGGATTTGCTTTTCCTGGTTTGTAATTTTGTGTCCTTTTATAATTGTTTAAGTCTGTTGCATCCACTTCATATGTCATAATAACTTGGTTTTCATCTATACTATCTGCTGAAGTTAATTCTTTCTTAACATCTTCTGGTGTTGTATATGCTACTTGATTAGGTATTGTTTTTGACATTGGAACATATTCATATAGTAAAATTCCTAAAACAAGTATTATAGCTAAACATAACAATAATATAATTATTATTTCTTTCGCAATTGATTTTGCCATTTTCCCACTCCTTTTTATCTTGCACTATTAGTATTTGTTGTATTTTTAGTGCTATTTGTGTTTGTTTTATTTGTGGAATTTGTTGTATTTGTTGAATTTGTATTAGTTTTATTTGTTGTGTTAGTTGTATTTGTTGTATTAGTTGAATCTGTATCTTCTTGTGTAGTTGTAGCTGGTGTGATTGCTGATACATCTTTAATCGAAATATCTTTACATACAAATGTTGCTTGTAAGTCTTCACTATTTTGCATTGGTGTCATTCTAAACTCTTCTATTTTAAATCCTAATGTGCTATCATTTTCAATAGCTGATATGAAGTCTGTAATTGAAATATAACTTCCTGTTGCTGTGAATTTTAAGTTGTAAACATCTTTTGCTGAATTGCTTCCTTGTAATACATCCATTTGCATAATAGCACCTTGGCTAGTAGCATGATTTCCTAGTCTTACCCATAAAGTTTCTATTTCGTATTTTTCAAGTTGGTTTGCTGCTTGTACATCACCTTCTTGACTAATAGCTGTCATATCTTCATAATTTTTCTTTTCTTCATTTAATTTTTTGGCATTAGTTTGTACATCACTTACTGCTTGGTTATAATCTTTTTGTGCTAATTTTCCAGCTTGTTGTATTTTTTGGTCTAACTCGTTACTTCTTTGTTGAATACCTTTAATTCCAAGTATTTCTAAATTTCCTATATTGATTCCTTGAATAACAACAAATATAGAAAGTGCTGATAATAATGCTATCAAAATTAATATTAATAGTTTTTTCATGGCAAGTCTCCTTCTATTTTTACAGTAACTACGTTATCATCTTTTTGTCCTGCTGTTGATATTACATTTGTTAAAATTACGTCTGATTTTATTTTTGCTTTTAAATATCCTAATTGTTCATATTTGTTTGATTGTGCATTGATTACTACATGTGTACCTGTTGTATTTTCAATAGATGTTAATTGTACACTTTCTGGTATAATAGACATAATTTGATTTAATAAGTTTGGAATCGCATTTCTTGTTCTATTTCTATCTGTAAGTTTATCATTTGCTTCTTCCAAGTTTTTAATCATAGTTGTGTATTCATTTGTTTTTGATTTTATCTTTTCATTATCATTGTTTGCTAATGCTATCTGTTTATTAGTTCCAGCAATTGATTCTTCTGCTTCTTGTGTTTTTTGTTTCATTTGAGAATTTAATACTGAAGCAAAACCTGTATATATAATAACTAATAAAAGTAATCCTACTGCTATTCTCAATAGTCCTTTTTCAGTTTTATCCAATTTCTGATTTAAATCCCATGTAAACCATCCACCAAGATTTTTTTGTTCCTTTTTGCTTCTACCTGGATTAACTTCTACTTTTAACCAACTAGGAATTTGATCCATAAATGTTTGTTTTTTGAAGTTCATTCCAGAAATTCCTTCACCTATTCCCATTAATGCTATAGAAATTGCCGAATTTACTTCCATATAATCTTTTATGCTAATATCTCTTACTTTATCTACAAAATAAGGTCTTAATATTTCACAATTTGCTTCTTCCAAATATTCTTGGAAATATAAATCTATATTATTTACTAAAGCTGCTGTACCTGTAATATATACTTTAGCAATTTTTTCTGTATTAGAATTTATTATTTTTTTAATTTTTCCTACAATTGCATATAAAGTAGGCATAATATCTTCTAGGTAAGTTGCTTGTTCTTCTTGTAAATCTTTTCCTTCTGAAGTATATATTGTGGTATTTTTACATATTTCATATGATTTTGAGTAAGAATTTTCTTTTAAGTTTATTTTAGTTAAAATATCTGCACTTCCCTCATCAAACATATCAATATGAGCTACTTTGCTTCCAATAATTGTTGTTACTGTTGTTTTATCTTCAATGTTTACTATAAGACAATTTTCATTTTTTTCTACATTAATTAAATTCGGAATTGACATCGAAATTGGAGAAATAGTTGTTAATCTGTATCCTTCAATTTGTTGTATTCTCTTATTTAATTCTATTTTATTATCTGCAATGTGAATAATTTTAAGTTTTTCCTTGTCTAACTGATTATCTACGACTGCGTATCTTGTTTCAAAAACATTAGGATTATATCCTTTTTCTGAACAATAAGCATCAAATTCTGTTTTTATTGCTTTTTGTAAATCGCTTTTTGTAAGTAATGCAAACATATCAAAATAGTTATACATTTCCTCTGACATATTAACACTAATTGGTGTTTTTTGACTATATGTTTCTTCTATGATTTGAGAAATTGCATCTCCTACTTTGTCATAGAATTTTACACCAAATGATTCAACTTTTATATTGTCATGATCTTTAGAAACTTTTGCATATTTAATTAAATTTTCTTGTATATATAATCCTAGACAATCAGTCATGCCTTTCTCCTTTTTTTATTTATAATTATCTTTTGTAATTTATCTCAAAAAAATACTTACATATATTTTACAAAATTCTATTTTTTTCTTCACATTTTTAATCGATTACACTTATATTTTATCGTTATTTGGTAAAAAGTCAATATATTTAATATAAATGTAATGTTAGTGTAATACTTTTGTAATATTTATTTTTTATTTTACTCTTAGTAACTTACAAATAAAAAATCCATCTGTTTTTTTATTTTGATATACTTGTAAAAATTTTCTATCAATTATAAATTTTTCAAAGTAATTTTTTATATTTTCTGCATGCTTTGGAAGTATTATTTCCTGAATTTTAAAATTTTCATTTTCTTCAACAAATTTATTTATTATATCTTGGTTTTCACTTTTAAAGATACTACATGTAGAATAAACTAATTCTCCACCTTTTTTCAAATAAGAAGAACATGTATTTAAAATTTCAGTTTGTATTTTTGTTATTTTCTTTATATCTTCTACTTTTCTTTGCCATTTTATATCTGGCTTTCTTTTTAATACACCTATTCCTAAACAAGGTACATCTAAGAGAATCTTGTCAAATTTTTCCTCATACTCTTTATTAAACTTAGTTGCATCTTGTAAATGTACTTTTATTATATTAATTCCTAGTCTGTTAGCAGCATCTTCAACTAATTTTGTTCTATGTTCGTGTATATCTAAAGCTTCAATTTTTCCTTTATTTTTCATAATTTCTGCCATATATGTAGTCTTTCCACCAGGACTACTACATGCATCTAAAACTTCTTCATTTTCCTTTGGATTTAAAATTAAAGCAGTAAGTCCTGCTGCTTCATCTTGTACTGTAAATAAACCTTGTTTAAATTCTTCCATATTTTCTATATCTTTTGCTTTATTTAAAATTATAAAATCGTCTAATTCTGATTTCTCTGTCACATCTATATTTTTTGCTTTAAGTTTTTCTATTAAGCTTTCCTTAGTTGTTTTCAACTTATTTACCCTTATAGAAATATTAGGTCTTTTATTAGAATTTCTACAAATTTCTTTAATTTGTTCATATGTTAAACCTTCTTTAATAAATTCTTCTATTATCCAAATTGGCATAGATGTTGTTTTGGAAATCATTTCTTTTTTGTCTTTTATTTCAAACAAATCTTCATAATCTTTTTTATCTATTTTTCTTAAAACAGCATTTGTAAAACCTATACTTCCTTTATTGCCATATCTTTTAGCTAAATTTACCCCTTCATTTACAGCTGCTGATTTTGGTATTTTGTCCAAAAATACAATTTGATAAATAGACATCCTCAATATATTTAAAATCCAAGGCGAAATTTTCTTAATTTTTACACTTGAATGATTTTTTATAATTTCATCTAGAGTTAATTTCCAAGTAGTTACCCCATACACTATTTCCGAAATTAGTCCAATATCCTTTTTATTCAAGTTATTTTTATTCTTATTTAACATTTCATTTAATACTATATTTGAATACGCTCCTTCTTTATCAATCTTATATAAGATTTCCAAAGCTAATTTTCTTGTTTTATCCATATTCTACTCTCCTGTTTTTTTGGTTTTATTATTTTCTTTTATTTTACTTCTTAGTACTTTTTGATTATATAATTTTTAAATAATATTTTCTACTATTTTTGTATATTTTTTCTAACTTTAGGAAAAGATATTTGTAAAAGTTTTTTGGAGGTTTGGTATGGATATAAAAAAACATTTAATAATAACTGGAAACTCAACCGTTTCATGGAAAGATGCTATTGTAAAAGCAATTAGTGAAGCATCAAAAACTATCGATTACTTATCAGAAGTTAAAATATTAGAGCAAAGAGCAAGTATTGATGGAGATAAAATTTCTGAATATTTTGTAGATTTAGATTTAAGTTTCACAGTTGACTTAAATCGTAAAAACTAATTAGGAGGTAATATAATGAATCCCTTAGAAACAAAACAAACTTATCAAGACTATGTTGATAAAAAATCCCCAAACTCACCCATTTTTAAAAATTGTTTTAATGCATTTTGGGTTGGTGGTCTTATTTGTACAATCGGACAAGTTATACTTAATATATGTAAAGAGCGTGGTTTTGATACGCAAACTTCAGGTACAATTGTTTCCATTTTATTAATAGGTATATCTGCGTTTTTAACAGGTCTTAACTTATTTAATAAAATCGGAAAATTCGCAGGAGCAGGTTCTTTAATACCTATTACCGGTTTTGCTAATTCAATTGTTTCACCTGCAATGGAATATAAATCAGAAGGATATGTAATGGGTGTAGGTGGAAAAATGTTTACTGTTGCAGGACCTGTACTTGTATTTGGTATTTCTGCATCAATTCTTGTCGGAATTGTTTTTATGATATTTAATACTCAAAGTGTAACTTTAGTATAAGAAAGGAGTTATTTTGGAAAAGCTAGGAAAACAAACTATAAAATTTAATGCCCCTCCTACAATTGTTGATTGTGCTAGTATTGTTGGACCTAAAGAAGCACAAGGACCTTTAGCAAAATACTTTGACCAGACTCTAGACGATGAATTTTGGGGTGAAAAAACTTGGGAAAAGGCTGAAAGTAAAATTATAAAAGAAACTGTAAATACAGTTATATCTAAATCTGGACTCGCAACTGATGATATTGACTGTATGTTTGCAGGTGATTTGTTAAACCAATGTATCTCTTCTAGTTTTGGTTTAAGAGAAGTAAACATACCATTTTTTGGTGTATTTGGTGCTTGTTCTACTTTTGTAGAATCAATGAGTTTAGGAGCTATTGCTATAGAAGGATTTGCAAATAATGTTTTATGTGCTACTTCTAGTCATTTCTGTAGTGCTGAGAAACAATTTAGATTTCCATTAGAATTAGGAAATCAAAGACCTCCTACAAGTCAATGGACTGTCACAGGTTCAGGAGCTGCTATTTTATCAAAAAACGGTAATGGTCCTTACATCACTCACATAACCCCTGGAAAAATTGTAGATATGGGAATAAAAGATGCAAATAATATGGGAGCAGCTATGGCGCCTGCATTTGCTGATACCTTAATCACACATTTCTTAGACACCGGTAGAAGCCCTAATTACTATGATGCAATAATAAGTGGTGACTTAGGGCATATTGGAAAAGACCTTGCAATTGATATTGCAAAATCACAAGGATATAATATCAAATCAAACTATAATGACTGTGGTGTTCTAATATTTGATAAAAACACTCAAGACACACATTCAGGTGGAAGTGGTTGCGCATGTTGTGGAACTGTATTTTCAGGATATTTATTTAAACAATTAAAAGACAAAAAGATAAAAAAAATACTTCTAATTGCAACAGGAGCATTAATGAACTCAACAAGTTCGCAACAAGGTGAAACCATTCCGGGAATTGCACATGCAATTAGTATTGAATTATAAGGGGGACAGGTCTTAATTGTTTCATTTATTTGTCGTATTTTGTCAGTTCTTACTTATTACTTTTGCATATAAAAATTTGATATTAATAAACTAAAGATATTTTTTCTCATATATCAGAAAGGATGATAATTATGAATATAAATTGGGCTAATGTTTTTAATTGGATGCCATTGTTAAAATGCTTTGTCACTGGTGGTATTCTTTGTGTAATTGGGCAAATTCTTATTGATAAAACCAAACTTACCCCTGCCAAAATTTTAGTTATATTTGTTACTGCTGGTGCCATTTTAGGTGGATTAGGCATTTATAAGTATTTAGTTGATTTTGCAGGTGCTGGTGCTACTGTTCCACTTACTGGATTTGGTTATAATTTAGCTAAAGGTGCCATAGAAGGTGTTAAGGAAAGTGGATTAGTTGGAGCTTTTACTGGTGGAGTTAAAGCTGCTAGTGGTGGTATTGCTGCTGCTGTATTTTTTGGATATTTAGCATCATTGATATCTAAACCTAAAATGAAAAAGCAATAATTAGTTTATCTAATTATTGCTTTTAATATTAAATTTCTATGCTTTTTTTGAAATTTCTGCAATTTCAGTAAATGCTTTTGGATCAGATACTGCAATTTCAGCTAACATTTTTCTATTAATTGTAACATTTGCTTTCTTTAATCCTGCAATCATTTTACTATATGTTGTTCCATTCATTCTTGCAGCTGCATTAATTCTTGCTATCCATAATTTTCTAAAATTACTTTTTTTATCTTTTCTTCCTACATATGCATAAGATAATGATTTCATAACTGCTTGATTTGCATTTCTGAATCTATAGCTTTTTGCTCCATAATAACCTTTTGCTTGTTTTAATATTTTTTTATGTCTTGCTCTAGTTGTTCTTGCTGTTTTTACTCTTGCCATTTATTTTCACTCTCCTTAATTCTAATTTAACTATTAGTTACCATATGGTAATAATTTTTTAATTGTATTTTCACAAGTTTTATCAGCATATCCATTTTGGATTTTTCCTGATTTCTTTTGTCTTTTTGTCTTATTAGCTAATAGATGTCTTCTGTTTGATTTTGTTCTTTTTACTTTTCCTGTAGCTGTTAATGAATATCTTTTCTTAGCAGCTTTATTTGTTTTTAATTTTGGCATAATTCTAAACTCCTTTCGATTTTTATTTATATTATTAGCAGTCTATTATTTATCTGCTTTTTTAGCTAAAATTGTAAACATGTTTCTTCCCTCTAATTTAGGTGGTTTTTCAACAGATGCAATATCTTCTAAATTTTCAATAAATTTATTTAATACTACTTCTCCTGCCTTTGAGTTATTTACTTCTCTTCCTCTAAATCTAACTGTTATCTTCACCTTATTCCCATCAGTTAAAAATTTTCTGGCATTTTTAGATTTGAATCCAAAATCATGTTCTTCAATATTTGGAGTAACTCTTATTTCTTTTATCTCTAAAACTTTTTGTTTTTTCTTTGCTTCTTTCTCTTTTTTAGCCTGTTCAAACTTATACTTTCCGTAGTTCATTATTTTACATACTACTGGATTTGAATTTGGTGAAACTAAAACTAAATCTAAATTTTTTTCTTCTGCTTGTTCTAAAGCTTCATTAAAAGAAATTATTCCTAATTTTTCTCCTTGTTCTCCAATTAATTGAACTTCCTTTGCTCTAATTTGCCTGTTGATTGGTAATTCCTGTTTTATAAAAAACACCTCCAATAAAAAAATTTGACTCTTGTTACAAGTCAAATCAAAATAAAACTAGTATATTTTACTAAAATTTATTTAATTTCTAACCTTTTTCCCTACTTAGATAAGGTGAGAAGTTTGACTTCTTCTTGTAACGAATATTATTATACTACATATTTTCTGTATTTGTCAAGTATTTTCAAATCAAGTTTTTTATAGTTTGTTTTATTTTTGTTTATTTTTCCTTTATTTATTGCCATTTATTAGAAAATAATATATAATGTATTTATTATTTTTGAAATAGGAGATGTTAAAATGGACAAGGTAAAAATAGGAAAAGTTTATAGACATTTTAAAGGAAACTATTATTTCGTAGAAAATATTGCTTATGATTCGGAAACTCAAGAAAGAATGGTTGTATATAAACCTTTATATCATAGAGCAGATGAGAAAAACATCTGGATAAGACCAGAAAAAATGTTTTTAGAAGAAATTCCTAATAGACCAGATAATGTTACTGGACAAAAAATCAGATTTGAATTAGTAGAAGAAATTGATAAAAATTATACAAAGTAAAATATACTTAAATGGAGGTAAATTATGATAGATATAAAATTTCTAAGAGAAAATCCTGAAATAGTAAAGGATAATATAAAGAAAAAGTTCCAAGACGAAAAACTTGTACTTGTAGATGAAATAATTGACTTGGATAAAAAAAATAGAGAAGCCAAATTAGATGGAGATAATTTAAGGGCACAAAGAAAAACCCTAAGTAATCAAATTGGTGAACTTATGAAAAGTGGAAAAAAAGATGAAGCAGAAAATGTCAAACTTGAAGTTGCAAAAATCAATAAAGAACTTGAAGAAAACGAAAAATTAGAATCTACATATTCAGAACAACTAAAATCAAAAATGATGAAAATCCCAAATATAATGCATAAATCAGTTCCAATCGGAAAAGATGATAGTCAAAATGTTGAAATTCAAAAATTTGGAGAACCAGTTGTTCCTGATTATGAGATTCCATATCATGGTGAAATCATGGAAGCTTTAGGTGGATTAGATTTAGATAGTGCACGACGTGTAGCTGGAAATGGGTTTTATTATTTATTAGGTGATGTAGCAAGACTACATTCAGCTGTCTTATCTTATGCAAGAGATTTCATGATTAATAAAGGTTTCACTTATTGCATACCTCCTTATATGATAAGATCTGATGTCGTAACAGGAGTAATGAGCTTTGAAGAAATGGATGCTATGATGTATAAAATTGAAGGCGAGGATTTATATTTAATTGGAACAAGTGAGCATTCAATGATAGGTAAATTCAAAGGCCAAATACTAAGAAAAGAAGATATGCCTTATACAATGACTTCTTATTCTCCTTGCTTTAGAAAAGAAAAAGGAGCTCATGGTATAGAAGAACGTGGAGTATATAGGATACATCAATTTGAAAAACAAGAAATGATAGTTGTTTGTGAACCAGAAGATAGCTGGGAATGGTATGATAAGATGTGGTCATATACTGTTGAATTTTTTAGAAGTATGAATATTCCAGTAAGAACGCTTGAATGTTGTAGTGGCGATTTAGCAGATTTAAAAGCAAAATCTTGTGATGTAGAAGCTTGGAGTCCAAGAAGAAAAGCTTACTTTGAAGTTGGAAGCTGTTCTAATTTGACAGATGCACAAGCAAGAAGACTAGGAATTAGAATTAAAGGTGAAAGTGGAAATTATTTTGCGCATACATTAAATAATACTGTAGTTGCTCCACCTAGAATGTTAATTTCTATTATGGAAAACAATTATAAACCAGACGGAAGTGTTTCTATTCCAGAAGTACTAAGACCTTATATGGGAGGATTAGAAAAAATACTTCCAAAAAAATAATAAATGCATTATTTTTAATAAGTCTCCTTTTGCTAGAGAGACTTATTTCTTTTTATCTTGAAAAAAAATATTATTTATGATATTATAACTATTATTAAACAAAGGAGTTAAATTTATGTTAGTTCAAAATCCAAAATTTGAAATATCAGCAGTCAAACCAAGTCAATATCCTAATAATGATTTACCCGAAATCGTTTTAGTAGGTAAATCTAATGTAGGAAAATCAAGTTTTATAAATACCATGATAAACAGAAAAAAATTAGCTAGAACAAGTAGTGAACCTGGCAAAACAAGACAGCTTAATTTTTACAACATTGATAGTAAATTTTATTTTGTTGATTTACCTGGATATGGATATAGTAAGATGTCAAAAACAGAACAAGAAAAAGTCGGAAAGTTTATTGAGGAATATCTTTTTTCAAGAGAAAAAATATCTCTAATAATATTTCTAATTGATATAAGGCATGATCCAACTAGCAATGATAAACTTATGTATAATTATATTATATCATCTGGACTTCCTTTTATTATATTGGCAAATAAAGCAGATAAAATTGCTATTACAAAAGTAGATAATACAGTTTCTAAATTACAAAAACAAATAAATCCTATTGGAGATATTTTAACTCTTCCTTTTTCTTCTGAAAGAAAAATTTATAAAGATGAAGTTTGGAAAATAATAGAACAATATATATAACTAAAAGAGGTTTTAAAAACCTCTTTTTATAATCTAGCAGCTGCATTTTTGCTTGTTTTTCTTTTCTCTTTTGTTGCTACATAATATCAAAATAATAGTTAAAACAAAAAGTAATCCCAAAATAATTGCTAAAACTATAACTGCAGATAAAGCTGCTAAGATTGTTTCACTAAGTGCTGCTCCTATTATTATACCAATAACTGCTGCAAATAATGTTAATAATATAACTGCTATAATCCATAAACAATTTTTCCTTTTTGGGCAATTATCTTTTTTATTATCATAACAATAGATTGTTTCTTGTGGCTCCATTTGAAAGTCACCTCCAATATAGTATTCTAAATAATACTATACTATATAATATGTCTAATTTTGTCTTTTGGTTAAAAAGCAATTAAAAAACTGGCAGCATTATGCCACCAGCTTTAAACTTAATAATTACCATCCATTTCATCTTGACACTCAGGATGTAACTCGAAAAAGAATTCTTTAAATTTTTTAGCTACTTTTTTGTTTTTAAATCTTACATGATAAATTTGCCAATTTTCGTTTTTCTTTTCTCCTTGATTATAATATGCTATTTTCTTTATAACTTTTCCGTTAAGTTCTCTTATAACTTGATCCAAGTCTACTAGTTGTGTATAAATCTTAAGTCTTGACCTATACTTTTTAATTTTTTCTTGTTTTTTCTTAGAAATAAAAAAACCTTTTTTAGGAATTTTTTCTTCAAGTTTGCGCTTTTCTTTTTTGTAACTTTTTATTCCCTTTTCAAATTCTTCTGGTGTAAGACCTTTTACTTTCACTAAAATTTCAACTGTTTCGTTCCGTTTTTCTAATTGCATTTTTTCCATTCTGCCTATCTCCTTTTCCTTTTTTAAGTTTATTATTTATTTACAATAATATTATACTCTATTTATTAAATAATACAACCAAAAAAAGAAAGTTTAACATATGTTAAGCTTTCTTTTCAATTTTAGTAATTATTTTCATAGCTTTTTCTCTTTTTAAAATAACAACATGTCCACAGCCTTCACACTTTAATTTAAAGTCAACTCCTATTCTTGTTATTTCCCATAATTTACTTCCACAAGGATGTACTTTTTTTGTTCTCACAATATCACCAATATTATATTCCATGTAAATACTCCTTTTTACTTCGACAAATATCTACAAACATTATGAAATGTTTTAGTACTGTCCCCTAAATCTTTCACTTATTCTTTCTTTTCCTAGAACTTGCATAATTTCATACATATCTGGTGTGTTTGTTCTACCTGTTAATGCAACTCTTAATACTGTGCTTACATCTCCTACATGTGCTTTATATTTACCAGGATTTTCTTTAAATTCTTTTACTTCTTTTGCATATCCTAATTCTCCTGATAGTTCTTTTATTTTGTTAAACCATGTTTGCTTATCATCTTTTTCATTATAGTATTTTTCCATGTACAGTTTTAAAATTTTACTTATTTCTTCTTTGTCTTTGATAACTTGATATGGATATTCATGTTCTTTTTCATAAAATGTTTCATCATACATGTAAGAAATATTTTCTTTTACGTCAGACCATTTTGCTATGTCTTTTCTAGGTTTTTTGTTTCCTCTTTCTATTCCAAATACTTTTAATGAATATTCTTTGTTTTCTAGAAGTTTTTCTAATTCTTTATCGTACTTTTTAGCCCATTTATAAGACTCTTCATATACTTTTTCAGCACTAAATCTTGATATTACAGTTTTTCCTACATCATATAACTTTATCATGTCAAATAAAGCTCCACTTACACTCATCTTATTTAGTTGAAGCTCAAATTCTCTAATGTCTTTATCTGGATTTGCTCTTCTCCAATTTTCAAATGTAGAGTTTGCTATATTTAATAAATATTCTTTTACAGCTTCTTTTGGTATACCTTCTTCTTCATAATAACTAACTGCTGCTTCTGGATCTTTTCTTTTACTTAATTTTCTCTTATTTCCATTATCATTTTTCATAATTGGTGCAATATGAGCATATTTAGGTGCTTTAAATCCTAATTCATAAAATAATTGTAAATGTAAAGGTACAGATGATAGCCATTCATCTCCTCTAATTACATGTGTTGTTCCCATTAAATGGTCATCCACTGCATGTGCGAAATGGTATGTTGGTAATCCATCTGCTTTAATTATTACAATATCTTGATCATTTTCTGGGAATTCTACATTTCCTTTTATTATATCTTTATGTTTTATCTTCCTATCTTCTCTACCAGGAGATTTAAAACGGATAATATATTTTTCTCCATTTTTTATTTTTTCTGCCATTTCTTCTACAGTATTATTTCTACATTTTGCCCATACACCATAATATCCAGGTCTTATTTTAGCATCTTCTTGTTTTTTTCTTATTTCTTCTACATCTTCTGGTGTACAAAAGCATGGATAAGCTTTTCCTTGTTCTATTAAATATTTCGCATATGCTTGGTAAATATCTTTTCTTTGAGATTGTTTATATGGTCCATAATTTCCTTTTTCTTCTGTTTCAGATACCATTCCTTCATCTGGTTGGATCTCAAATTCTTCAAATGCATTTATAATACCTTTTACTGCATTTTCAACTTCTCTTTTTTGGTCCGTATCTTCAACTCTTAAGAAAAATACACCTTCTGTTTGTTCTGCCAATTTTTTAGCAATCAAACCTTGATATAATCCTCCCACATGAACAAAACCTGTTGGGCTTGGAGCTATTCTTGTTACAATTGCTCCTTCTTTCAAGTTTCTTCTTGGGTATTTTTCTTCATAATATGATATTTCCTTTGCATCTGGAAATATTAAGTTTGCTAAATCTTTGTAATCCATAATAAACTCCTATCTTTCCTTTTCTACTTTTTTATTTGATTTCTTAAAATTCTCTAATGATCTACTCTTATTCATTTCCGCTATTAATTTTATTATTTCTTCATTTGTTATATCTGGATATTTTTTCTTTATTATTTTCTTTATTTCGTGTACCGGTTTTCTCTTATTTTTCTCTATTATTTGTATTTTTGGTTCAGAATAAATGACTTCATCAACTTTATATTTATCTTTAAATTTATTCTTCATTTTATACCTCCATAATAATTGGTATGATCATTGGGTTTCTCTTTGTTTTTGTAAAAATATAATCTCTTAAATTTTCTCTTGTTGTAGATTTAATTGTCGCCCAATCTTTAATTCCTCTTTCTTCACATTTCTTTATTTCATGTCTTACAACTGATTTTACATCATCCATTAAATTTTCTGACTCTCTTACATAAACAAATCCTCTTGAAATTATATCAGGCCCTGCTACAACTTCTCCTGTTTGTGAATTCATTGTTAATACTATTACAATTAATCCATCTTGTGATAAATGTTGCCTATCTCTTAATACTATATTTCCAACATCACCAACACCAAGTCCGTCTACTAAAACTCTTCCACTTGTAACTGTTGATGTGAATTCTGCTCCATCTTCATTTATTTCTAGAACTCTTCCATTTGTTAACATTAATATATTATCTTTATCTATTCCCATACTTTGAGCAGTTTCACTATGAGCTATTAATTGTCTATATTCACCATGTACTGGTATAAAATATTGTGGTTTTGCTAAAGCTAAAATTAATTTTTGTTCTTCTTGACAAGCATGTCCTGAAACATGTATGTCATATAATGAACTATATACAACCTCTGCACCAATTTGCATTAAATCATCAATTACTTTTGAAACAAACTTTTCATTTCCTGGTATTGGTGTTGCAGAAATTATAACTAAATCATTTGGTGTTATTTTAACTTTTCTATGTTCTCCTGCTGCCATTCTTGTTAATGCAGACATTGGTTCTCCTTGACTTCCTGTTGTTATTATAACTAATTGTTCATCTGTATATTGGTTTATCATATCTATATCAATAAATAAATTTTCTGGACATTCAATATAACCTAATTCTCTTGCAGTTTCTATCATATTTATCATACTTCTACCACATACAGCAATTTTCCTGTTATATTTTACTGCTGAATTTACAATCTGTTGTACTCTATGAACATTTGAAGCAAAAGTTGCTACAACTATTCTTTTAGTACAATGTAAGAATAACTTATCAAAAACTTCTCCAACTGAACTTTCTGACATTGTAAATCCTTTTCTTTCACTATTTGTGCTATCTGACATCAATGCCAATATTCCTTTATTACCTAATTCAGCAATTCTTCCGAAATCCATCAATTTTCCATCTATTGGTGTATAATCAACTTTAAAATCTCCTGTGTGTAATATTGTTCCTGCTGGTGTAGTAATTGCAAGCATTACTGAATCTGGTATACTGTGTGAACTTCTAATAAATTCTACCTTGAAATTTTTTCCTAATTTAATAGTTTGACCTTGCATTACTTCTATTAATTTTGTACTTCTTAATAATTTATGTTCTTCTAATTTATTTCTAATTAATCCTGCAGCTAATCTTGGAGCATAAATCGGTATATTTATTTTCTTTAATAAATATGGAACTGCGCCAATGTGATCCTCATGACCATGAGTAATTAATAATCCTTTTATTTTATCTACATTTTTCTCTAAATATGTTATATCAGGTATTACTAAATCAATTCCTAACATATCATCTTCTGGGAAAGATAACCCACAGTCTACTACTATTATTTCATTTTCATATTCAAAAACTGTTATATTTTTTCCTATTTCATGTAATCCACCTAATGGAATTATTTTTAGCTTAGATTTTTTAAATACATTATTTTGTCTTGTTGTTTTTGCTTCTTCTTGTTTTTTTGTTGTTCTTCTTTTGTATGGTCTTTTTTCTGTTTTTTCTTCTTTAATATTATCTATATCTTTTTTATTTTGATTGTTTGCCCTTTTAGAAGCAACCTTTGTATTTTTTCTTATATCTTTTTGTGGTTTTTTATCTGATTTTCCTTTTAAACTTTCTTTTAGATTTTCCTTTTCATTTATATTAGAAACTCCTTTTTCTCTTCCTCTACCTTTCTTATTTTTATTATTTTCTTCTGTCATATTTTCTCCCTTCTTTTTATTTTTAAATTCATATGTACAAAATTAATAGAGTTTATCATATGTGGCTTTTTATAATCTCTTAACCTACATATTACGCTCTATTGATATCTTAATAAATTCCGATCAATTTTATTCACACTTAAATTGTATTATACTATATTTTTCCTTTAAAGTCAAATAAAAAAGAAGTCCTAAGCTTATAAATTAAGCCCAAAGACTCCTCTTTCATTATTGATTAGCTTCTCCTCTTCCTTCTGGAAGTGCATCAGAATAATCTAATACTATTCTAATTCTTGTAACTGCTTTTATAGCTTTTACAAATTTACTACTTTTAAATCTTTGCCATAAACTTGGCTTAGCTTCGAATGTAGTTTCTTGTGTATATTGTTCTTCTTGTTTTTGAACTATTTGCTCAGCTGGCTCTTCTGATATTTGCTCAACTGTTTCTTCTATTGGTGTTGGTATTGATTTTAAAGCATCTGCTATTTCAATTCCTATATAACTTAAAGCTTTTGATCTATCTTCTATTCTTTCCATATCTATTTCAATATGTAAGTTAGACTCTAAATTATTTACTCTAGCATTTAGTAATTTCATAGCATCCTGATAATCTTGTGATGTTTCATCTTTTGATTTTCCAATTATATTCAATGTTTCTATCATATCTTCTGGAAGAACATTTTCTGCTTTTTTAACTTGATCTTTCCAATCTTTTTCTTTACTTGTTACTACTTCTATTAATTCTTTTAATTGTCCTGCTAAAGCTATATTTTGTTCTCTTTGTCTAATTAGTTCCTCTATCTTTTTTGTATTTTCCTCAAATTGATTAGTAGCAAATTCTACTAATCCATAAGCTGCTTTATATACACTTGCAGGAAAATTTTTCTTTTTTGGATATTCAATTAAATACATTTTTATAGACTCTACCAAATCTTTAAAATATGTATCATCTTCTAATTGAACTATTTGTTTTTTACTTTTTGGATTAATTAATTTTTGAACTTTATCTATATTTGATAATATTTTTTCTTCTGTGATAACCATTCTCACATTTACTATGCCAGATTTAGACATTGTAAATTACCTCCTTTATCTTACGCGTGTTTGCTTTTTAATGTTCTTCTATAATTATACATTAAGTTACAAAAAACTACAAGATTATATTTATTTTTTTATATTAAATTTTTATTACAAAAATATTACAATAATATTACAATAGGCATTTTATTAGGAAGAAGCCTTTTAGCCTCTTCCTATAATCTATTTATTTACAGTTTTCATTTCTTCAAATCTCTTAATTTTTTGTGTTGTAGTCTTTATTAACTCTTTGTTAGTTATTGTAATTTCTTTAATATACTTATATGCTGGCATAGTTTTATTTACTTTTTTAACTTCTTGCCATAAAATGTCCTTTAGTTTTTCTTCATCTGTTGTTCCATATATTTTTCCTACTAATTCTTTATCATATACCATTTTTGCACATATTTTATAATCCCCATCATTTTCCGGTTTGCCATATACAAAACTTTCTTTTATTCCTTTTATATCATTTACTAGTATTTCTAATTCTTCTGGGTAAATATTTTTACCATTTTTTAATACTATTACATATTTTTTTCTTCCAGATATAAAAATATATCCATCTTTATCTATTTTAGCTAAATCTCCTGTATGTAGCCATCCTTCTTCATCTAAAGTTTCTTTTGTTGCTTCATCATTATTATAATACCCAATCATTATAGATGGTCCTTTAACTAGTAATTCTCCGATACCTTCTTCATTTTGCTCATGTATTTTGACATCTAAACTAGGAAATGCTTTACCAATAGAACCTAATCTTTGGTATTTATCATCTTCTGCTGCAATTACTGGAGAACTTTCTGTTAAACCATATCCTTGTAACATTGTTATTCCTAATTCGTTAAACCCTTTTTCTGCTTCTGGTGCTAGTGCTGCTCCACCTGCCACAAATAGCCTTGCTTTTCCTCCTAAATTATCAAGTACCTCTTTAAATAATTTCCTTCTAATATCAATTCCAAATTTTAATAGAAAGTTACTAATCTTTATACCTTTTTGTACCTTTTCTAATTTTCCTTTTTTCTCAATTTCCTTCATTATTCTTTTATACATTGCTTCATACAATATAGGTACTGATATCATTGCAGTTATCTGATATTGTTTTGCATTTTCAGAAATATGCCTAATTCCTTCACAAAATGCAATTGAACAACCTTTTGATATTGGATATAAAAAACCTACTGTACATTCAAAAGTATGGTGTAATGGCAAAAAAGATAACATTCTATCTTTTTTAGTCAATTCTATAACAGATGCAATATCCATTAAATTTGAACAAATATTTTTATGTGACAAAGCTACTGCTTTTGACATTGCTGTAGTCCCAGAAGTAAATAGCATTATTCCCATAGCCTCATTATCTATTTTGCAATCAACAAATTCTCTGTTTCCACTTTCTAATAGTTCTTTTCCCTTTTTCATCAACTCTTTTTGAGAATAAATATCATCTTGATTTTTTTCTAAATCCATTGATATAAAATATTTAATATTTGTATTATTTTGCTCTTTAAGCTTATTCATTACTGTATCATATTTATTAGAATAAAAAATTCCTTCTACCTCTGAGCGAATAATCAAACTCTCAATTTCATTATCAGGAAGCGCTTTATCTAATGGCACAATAACTCCGACACCTGTTGCAACTGCTAAATAATCTACTCCCCATTCATATCTATTATCAGAAATAACTGCTACTCTTTTGCCTTTTAGACCTAAATTTATTAGAGCTGTTCCTAAATAATTAATATCATCTCTAAACTCTTTATGAGTAATTTGTTTGAATTTTCCCTCTTCTTCTGTTTTAAATACATATGCTATTTCATCTCCATATGCTTTTCCTGATTTTTCTAGCATATCTTTTAAATCTGTAAACTCCATGAATTTATGTATAGGTTTTCTCATAACTTATCTATTCTCCTTTTATTTGTTTCTTAGACCTTCTATTACTGTACTTTCAAATTCTTTATATAATTTCATAATATTAATTTCTTCTTGTGATCTTATCTTATATACTAAACTAGAACAAATTAATCCATAAATTTCAGACGCAATTATTTTTGGATTTCCTTGTTTTATTTCTCCTTTTTCCATTCCCTGTTTTACAATTTCTTCTATTTTATTTACATATGATAATATGTTTTTTTTACACATTTGATTTCTTGTTTCATTTCCCCAAAATTGACTCAATAATATTGTAATTAAATCTTCATACTTTACTACTATTTTTATTTGAATTAATACAATTGCTTTTATTTTATCAATATAATTAGGAAATTTAGCCATTTTTATATCAACACTATTTTGTAAAAGCTTTATTCCTTCTTCTACTAAGAAATTGAAAATTTCTTCTTTACTTGAAAAATGGTAATACAAGGTTCCCTTTGCAACTCCTACCTTTGCTGTTATTTCTTCAATACTTGTTGCATCATATCCTTTCTCAGCAAATAATTTCATCGAAGTTTCAAATATTTTTCTTTTAGTTTTATTCATCCTTTACGCCCCTTCAATTAGGATTATTTTGTTCTTATTATATATATTTTTATTCACAATTGCAATAGGTTTATGTTTTTTTGACCTAATCGTCTAATTTTTCGTCAAAATTTTATTATATTTTTATAAATATTTCTTTACTTTTTATTTCAACTAATATAAAATAACTTTAAAATGGATATAATAAAGAAAAAATAATGGAGGAAACAAATGAAAAATAAAAATGAATTAAGTTACAAAGATTTAAAAATGACTTGTAATCCTAATATATTCCATTTTGATACTACTGCTGATTTAGAATCAATTCAAGAAGGAATAGGTCAAGATCGTGGTATCAAAGCTTTAGAGTTTGGATTACAAGTAGATGTAAAAGGATATAACTTATATCTTGAAGGTCCAAGTGGTGTAGGAAAAACGATGTATACAAAAAACTACTTACAAAAAATCGCTTTAAAAAAGAAAGTACCTTCTGATTGGTGTTATATCTATAATTTTGATAACCCTAACCAACCAATTGCTGTAGAGTTGCCTGCAGGTCAGGGAAAAGAATTTAAAGATTATATGGATGGATTTATTAAGGAGATTAAAAAAGATATCCAAAAAACTTTTAATAATGATGATTTTGAAAAAGAAAAAGCATTAATAAAACAAGCATTTGAAACTAAACGTTCAGCATTGTTAGATAAATTAAATGAAAGTGCTGCAAAATATAATTTTCAAGTAAAAGCTGCTCAAAACGGAATTTATATGATGCCAGTAGTCGACGGAAAAGCAATTGAAGAAGAAGAATTTGATAAATTAGATGATGAAATAAAACAACAATATGAAGAAAAATCTGTTATTGTTCAAGAACAAATAATGGAAGTAATTAGTCAAATCAAAGACATAGAGCGTGAATCTGATAAAAAAATTTCCGAATGGCAATCAAATGTTGCACTTCTTACCGTAAATGTTCACATTAATTATTTAAAATCAAAATACAAAAGAAATAAAAAAATAAATAAATTTTTAAATGACGTTAAGCAAGATGTCTTAAAAAATATTCCTATTTTCTTAGAAGAAAAAAATGAAAATGATAAACAACAAGTTCAACCTGGTCCTAATATCAAAAAACCTGATCCTTGTTTGAATTATAGAGTTAATTTATTTGTTGATAATTCTAGTAAGGAAGGCGCACCTGTTATTATGGATTCAAATTATTCATATCAAAACATTTTTGGTACACTAGAATATGAAAACTATTATGGCTCTTTAAAAACTGATCACACTATGTTAAAACCTGGACTTATGCAACAAGCAAATGGAGGGTACATTATTTTCCAAGCAAAAGATTTATTATCAAATAGTATATGTTATGAAACCTTGAAAAAAGTTTTAAGAATAAAAGAATTAGGAATTGAAAATGCATCTGATCAACGTTCTTCTATGGTTATGGTTTCTTTAAAGCCTGAACCTATACCTCTTAATTTAAAAGTTATTTTAATAGGTAATAGTAATATTTATCAAACACTTTTAGCAATGGATTCAGATTTTAGGAAATTATTTAAAATTAAAGTTGAATTTGAAGAATCAGCTCTAATAAATGACACTAATCTTAACAAATTAGCTCAAATTATACATGGTTTTTGTGATGCTGAAGGTTTAGCTCACTTAGATAAAGAAGCTATGGCAAGATTAGTTGAATATGGTTCTAGATTAGCTGGAAGTCACAGTAAAGTTTCAACAAGATTTGATGACTTAATCCAAATTGTAGGAGAAGCTGCTACTTGGGCTAAAATCTCTAAATCAAAAGTAGTTACTGCCAAATTTATTGATAAAGCATTAGAACAAAGAATTGAAAGAGTTAAAAAATATGATGAAAAGTATTTAGAAATGATAAAAGAAAATACACTTTTAATAAATACTTCTGGATTTGAAGTTGGACAATTAAATGGTTTAACCGTTATGACTATTGGAGATTACACTTTTGGAAAACCTGCAAAAATCACGGTAAACACATATAGTGGTAAAAATGGTATTATAAATATTGAAAGAGAAGTCGAAATCTCTGGTTCTTCTCATTCTAAGGGAATTTTAATTTTAACAGGCTATTTAGGAGAAATGTTTGCACAAGATATGCCTTTATGTTTAACAGCAAGTATTTGTTTTGAACAATTATATAATGGGGTAGATGGTGATAGTGCATCAAGTACAGAATTGTATGGATTACTTTCTAGTTTGTCTGGAATACCTATTAATCAATCAATTGCTGTTACCGGTTCTGTTAATCAAAAAGGTCAAATTCAGCCAATCGGTGGTGTTAACGAAAAAATCGAAGGATTTTTCCAAGTATGCAAGGTTCGTGGCTTAGATGGTTCTCATGGTGTTATGATACCTATTCAAAATGTTGATAATTTACAATTGTCTGATGATGTAATTCAAGCTGTCAAGGATAAAAAATTCCATATCTACTCTATTTCTACTATAGAAGAAGGTATAGAAATTCTAACTGGTGTACCTGCTGGTAAAAAAGATAAAGATGGTCATTTCCCTGCTGGTACCGTAAATTATCTTGTTTATGAAAAATTAAAAAAATATTCTAAAATTTACACTGAAAAATAAATTTAAAATAACTTCTAACAAAAAGTAACTATAATATTTTATACTAATATTATAGTTACTTTTTATCTTTTTATTTTCTTTATTATATATAGTTAAAATATATTTTCCAAATTAAATCTATATTTTTCTTCAATATGTTTTAAAACAAAAATGCCTTTATCCACTTCACTAATTGCTTCTGCATATTCATTAGTTTCAATAAAACTATTTACTCCTGTTAGATCAGTTTCTACTTTCTCAAGTTCATCATGTTCAATATAGTATGCTAATTTATAATGTCTTGAATCCCAATTTTGTTTAATCTTTTTCATATTTTCTTTTGCTTTTTCATCGTTATTATTTTCTTGTTCATTTAGCTGTTGTAATTCTTCTTTCAATTCTTCTAATTGATTTGTTAATTCTCCTATTGATTCTTGTGTATAATTTTGAGTAATAACATTACCAAATAATATGGAACCAACAATAGCTATACAAATTATTCCTTCTTTCCACATTTCTTATGTCCCCTTTTCCTTTCTTTGGCAAAAGAATTGACCCTTTCCATCTATAGTCACTATTAAAGCTTCTTCAGGTTTTATATGGAATTTCTCCACTTGTTTTTTTAACCATCTATAATCTTTTCCAATTTCTTTTAAATTTTTTGTCATAACTTTACCATCTACAACTAAATCATATGGAATTCCTTCATATTCTGGAGTAATATTAAAATCTTCTGGTATTGTGTTTCTTTTTTCAGGTTTTTGTATCACAGTTACTTGTCCACTTGTTTCTAAAATTGCATATTCTACATCTCCTAAGTTTATTACATTATTTCCTCTTAATCTTTCTTCTAATTCATTAATAGTAAATCTTTCTTTTTTTAATTCTTTTTCATTTATTTTCCCCCTATATATTAAAATGCTTGGTTTTCCACATATTATTTCTCTTGCTTTTAAACTTTTTAAATTGATTACAGAAATTACTAAATGCATAACTAATAATCCTAATATTGGCACAATTCCATTAAAAATTGGAATTCCTATTTCTGTCATTGGAATTGATGCTAAGTCTGCTATCATAATTGAAATTGCTAACTCAAAAGGTTGTAATTGTCCAATTTCTCTTTTTCCCATTAGCCTCATTACAATTAATACTACTAAATACAAAACAATTGCTCTAAAAAATGTAATTAACACTAAACTAACACCTACTTTTTTATTTTATTTTTTATTTTTAACAAATTTTAACTATTTTATACCATTTTTTTAGTATAAATATTTTTTTTCTGTGAATAATAAATTTAGAACCTTAAAAAAAATTACATTAAAAACAAAAAAACTAAGGAGGTTAAACTTATGTCAGACATTCAAGGAGAACAAGCAAAAGGTGGAACTTCTACTGCATGGCAAATTATCGGAAGATTAATTGCATCTGCAGTAGTATTAGCTATTACTGCATTTTTCACACCTGGATTTACGATTAATAGTATATGGACTTTAGCAATAGCTGCTATTGTTTTAACTGTTATTGATTACCTAGTTATTAAATTTACTGGCTTACATGCTAGTCCATTTGGTAAAGGGTTTGTTGGATTTGCTTTAGCTGCAATTATCCTATATGTAACTCAATTCTTTGTCTCAGGTTATTCAATTTCATGGATAGCTGCAATTATAGGTGCTTTAATCTATGGTGTTGTTGATTACTTTATACCTGGAAATCAATCAATGTAGTAACATGAAAAATCAGCCTTAAAGGCTGATTTTATTTTTAAGTATATATTTATTTATATTTTTTTAACAATTTCATTTTGATTTTTATAAATGCTATTGCTTTGTACAACTCCTCTTACAGAAGATAATGGATATATATTTGTATTTTTACCAATTACAGTTCCTGGATTTAAAACACTTCCACATCCTACTTCTACTTCATCACCAATCATTGCGCCAAATTTCTTTATTCCAGTTTCAATTTGTTCTTTTCCATTTTTTACAATAACCAGTTTTTTATCTGATTTAACATTAGATGTAATAGAACCTGCTCCCATATGTGATTTATATCCCAATATAGAATCTCCTACATAATTATAATGTGGTACTTGCACTTTATTAAATAGGATAACATTTTTTAATTCTGTAGAATTTCCAACAACTGCTCCTTCTCCTACTATAGCTTTTCCTCTAATAAAAGCACAATGTCTTATTTCTGCATTTTCTCCTATTATTACAGGTCCATTTATATATGCTGTAGGTGCAACTTTTGCAGTTTTAGCAATCCATACATCTTCTCCTATTTTGTTATATTTATTCATATCCAAGGTATTTCCTAATTTTATGATAAACTCTTCAATTTTAGGTAAAACCTCCCAAGGATATATGGCATCTTTTAATAATTGTTTTGCTATTGTCTCTTCTAAATTATATAAATTACTAATCTTACATTCTTCCATTTTTATACCTCTTTTGCAATATTATTTTTGCCTATTCCAATATTTTTCATATAACTCTTTTGCTGTTTTTGGACTATCAACACCTTCTTTATTTTTTACAGGTGCAAAATCTTCTTCCCTTTTTCCTCTTAATATAGCAATATCATCAAAAAATTCAAACGCATCAAATATAAATGATTCAAATTTATAAGAATTTGGCTTATCTGGTACAATTTCTCTTCCATTTTCGTCTATATAAGAATTCTTTTTAAAAGCGCTGTGATACATAAGTGTTTCTCTACTTACTTTTTCAATTGCATCTATGGTGTATAAGTTACACATTATATGAGATTCACCATATTTTAATTCTCCATTATTATCTACTTCTTCTGCCATTTTTTCTGGTAATTCTGCATATTCAATTACTTTTGGGTGCCCATTCATTCTGCAAAACACTCCTACTTTTTCATGTGGATTTGCTTTTACTACTGATTTAGACGCAATTTGTACTCCTTGTTTTTTTGCCATTCCAAGTAATGTTACATCTGCCATTTTTAGTAAAACATTATCTACTCCACCAATAAATATCCACTTAATGCCTTTTTCTTTCATGTCAGCAAGGCATCCACTTTCTCTTAATGATGAATATGTACCGCCATTTCCATCAGATGCTTCTTTTATTTTAAATTCCTTATTCACTAAAAGTTTTCCTTGAGTATCTATTAATGGTAATTCATTTTGTGTAAATATTGTTACCTTTTCTTTATTATATCCGAAATAATTGTTCTTTTCTAAAAAGTTTACTGTTTCCTTATTGTTTTCTCTACTTGTCATTATATACCAAGGAATTTCTGTATTATACTTTTTATTTGTTTCTTTTAAATTATCTATTAATATTTCAAATAAATATTTTCCTTTTCCGTAAACATCTAATTTGAATGTACCTTTTGGTCCTGTATGCCCAAGTCTAGTTCCTTGACCTCCTGCCATAGTAACTACTGCATATTGTCCATTTCTTATAACTTCTTCTCCAATCATATCAAATTCGTTTTTTTGTTCTTTTGTTAATCTTTCCTTATCTAGATATGATATGGACTCTATCTTGTTTTCCTTTATTTCAATTTCTTTTTTTGTATTATCGTATAACTCCATAATTTGATGAAAATCAATTTTATTTATTTGTTCTAATAATTCTTGTCTTTTTTCTTGGTCTAATTTGTTTAATAAATCTATTACATGTTCTTGGTCATACTGTTTTAATATTTCCATTGCTTCTGCTGCTTTATCCATTGTCTATCCCACCCCTTTTATTTTTACCTACTTTATTATATGTTACTATTTTAATATTGCTATTTTACCATACATATTTTTATTTATCAAGTTTTTTTAAACAAACTTGTCATATTCTTAGACTTGCTTAAATATATATTAACTAAAGTAATTGTAAAACTGTCATTTCTTAAGTCTTAAAGGAGGTATATAGATGGAAAATACAAGATTGTATCAAGACATCGCAAAAAGAACTGAAGGAGATATTTATGTAGGAGTTGTTGGTCCTGTGCGTACAGGAAAATCTACCTTCATTAAAAAATTTATGGATTTACTTGTCATTCCTAATATTGACAATGAATACAAAAAGGAAAGAGCAAAAGATGAATTACCACAAAGTGCTGGTGGAAAAACTATTATGACCACAGAGCCAAAATTTGTACCAAATGAAGCAATTGAAATTACATTAGATAATAATTTAAAATTTAAAACTCGATTAGTAGACTGTGTTGGATATCTAGTAGATAACGCAATTGGATATCTAGAAGATGATATGCCAAGAATGGTAAAAACACCTTGGTCAGATGAAGAAATTCCTTTTGAATCAGCTGCTGAAATAGGTACTAAAAAAGTAATTGAGGAACATTCTACAATCGGAATTTTAGTTACAACAGATGGTAGTATTACAGATATACCAAGACAAGATTATATTAAAGCAGAAGAAAGAGTTGTTTCAGAATTAAAAGCTTTAAATAAACCTTTTATTATCATTTTAAACTCATCTGCACCAAATTCAAGCTATACTCAAGAATTAGCTCAAACATTAAGTGAAAAATACGGAACTTCTGTTATTCCTACTAATTGTGAATATCTAACTATTGATGATATTAATAACATGTTCTCAAAGGTTTTATATGAATTTCCTACAGATCAAATTAGAATTAAATTTCCTAAATGGATAGATGGCTTAAATTTCTCTCACCCTTTGAAAACTGAATTGTTCAATGAAATAAAAGATGCTTTTGATAAAGTAAATGTTCTAAAAGATATATCTAATTGTGTAAATAGTATCAAACAAACAGAAATAATTAGTAAAACTTCAATTACTGATATTCAATTAGGTTCTGGTAATGTTAATATAGAAATAACACTAAAAGAAGAATTATTTTATAATGTACTTACTGAAATTACCGGTGTTACAGTTACAAATGAAGGTGATTTATTTAGTATTATTTCTGAGCTTTCTACAACAAAGAAAAAATATGATAAAATTTCTTATGCCTTAGATGAAGTAGATCGTAAAGGTTATGGAATTGTAACCCCTTCTATGGACGAATTAATATTAGAAGAACCTGAAATGGTAAAACAGGGCTCTAGATTTGGTGTAAAGTTAAAAGCAACTGCTCCTTCTATTCATCTTATTAAAACTAACGTTGAAACAGAGGTTTCTCCTATTGTTGGTTCTGAAAAACAATCAGAAGAATTGGTTAATTATTTACTTTCTGAATTTGAAAGTGACCCTAAAAAAATCTGGGAATCTAATATTTTTGGAAAAAGCCTACATGAATTAGTTAATGAAGGTTTACAAACAAAACTATCTAAAATGCCTGAAGATGCTCAGCTAAAATTACAAGAAACATTAGAAAGAATTGTAAATGAAGGTAGTGGAGGATTAATTTGCATTATTTTATAAACTTAGAGATTTTTTAATATATAATAAAACGACACATATGCTTTGAATAAAGTATTGTGTCGCTTTTTATACTCATTATATTTACAAATTGTGTATTTTATTACAAATTTAAGTATTTAATAATCCTGTTCATTAAGTAAAGGATATTTAAATATCTTTCCATTTGGTGTAAACTGTCCACTTGGTATATGATCTTTTGAAAATGTATTATTACCTTTTAGAAAATACTTATATTTTAATGATTTACTAATAATACCATTCCCAGAAATAATTGGATCATCCCATGTTGTATCAACTGCATACCAAACATTGTTTAACATGACATAATTCCATGCATGGTTTTCAGTTTGTCCTTGTGAATTAGTCCCTTTTCCAATTACTAATACACATGGTATTTGCATATTATCCATTATATATTTAAAAGATCTAGCATATCCCTCACATACAGCTATATTATTTACAAGTGCCCCATATACATTATATATATTTTCTTTACTTACACTAGAGTCATATTCTACATTATTAACTAAGTAGTCATGTACCATTTTAATATTATCATATGTACTTGTAGTCTTATTTGAAATAATATTATTTTTAACTTGTTCTATTTTATTTATATCATTTTGTACTTGTTCTTTTGATAAGTATTCATCAATTAAATAATTATTCTCTTTTCCATTACTAATATAAACATTATATGTCTTACTATTTTTAAATGTTGTTGTTTCAATATTTAAATACATTTTATTAGGGCTTAAATAAAATACCTCTGGATTATCATAAGTATAAGCTTCTATTGCTGATTGGTAGTAATCTCCTAATTTTTTTTGACCATCTTCTTGTTCTAATAAGTCTGAAAATTTATTTCCTAAATTTATTTGATGTGTTCCTGTTTTCATTTCTTCTTTGTTACTTTCAAAGGCTTTATAAATAAACTTAGATGATTCTTCTAATTGATTATAAAAGTATTTGTCTATATTTATACTGCTATAATCTATAGTATTTTCTTTTTGGCTATTATCTGTAATTTTATTTAATGGATTTTCTATTATTTCAGGTGCTTCTATATTATTATCTATGGTATTTAGCGTATCAGAAATAACTGTTTTAAAGTTTTCTGGTTCTCCAGATGTTTGCAAATCGCTTAATGATTGACCTACTTCTTTAACTATAATTACTCCAAAAATAAATATTACACATATAATTAAAAATATAATAACACCCATAATTATGGCTGAAAATTTACTTTTCATAGTTAATCTCCTTGTATAATATATTTACAAATTTATTATAACATTTTTTTATTTTTAAAACTAGTATATTTTAAGCTTTTTTTAGTTATACTATCTAAAAACAAAAATCCTGTAATAAATAAACAAATTAGGAGAAAATTATGAGTTTTAAAAATATGTTTAATCAATTATTTTCTTATACACCAACAAAAGATTATGAATTTCGTCTACCTAATAGTGTACAAGTTAAAAGTAATCAAGAAACTAATGAAAATGTTTTTTCTAATACAGAAAAAGTTGATATATTTCCAAGTTTAAGTGTTAATAGAGAATATATAACATCAAAATATAGCCTTCTAATTAATAGTGATATTGTTTTGCGTGAATTCACATTAAATGCTCGTGGCAAACAATATAATGCTTTTATTATATATATTGATGGAATGGCAGATTCACAAATAATAGATGATTTTATTTTAAAACCTTTAATGTTAAGAAATAAAAATAATTTATATGATGGATCACAAAATAAAGTTATATCAGAAGCTGTTGCAAATAACATTACTGTTAGAAAAGTAAAAAAATTTGATTTATCAAATTATCTAATGGGTTGTCTTATGCCACAAAATGATATTCAAGAAGTTTCTGATTTTGATGCTGTATCTAAAGGAGTTAATTCTGGAAACTGTGTTTTATTTGTTGATACATTATCTCTTGCATTTGATATAGATGTAAAAGGTTTTAAACAAAGAAGTATTGATAGTCCTAAAAATGAAATTATAATTAAAGGATCTCATGAATCTTTTGTAGAAAATATAAGAACAAATACTTCAATATTAAGAAGAATTGTTAACAATGAAAATTTAATTATTGAAAATATAGAAGTAGGTAAAATCACTAAAACAAAATGTGCTGTTTGTTATATACAAAATATAACAAATTCCGATTTAATAAATGAGGTGAAATATCGACTAAACAATTTATGTATAGATTCTTTACTTTCTGCTGGTGAATTAGAACAACTAATATCAGATTCAAATGCATTAGGAATTCCAGAAATTTTAGCAACTGAAAGACCTGATAAAGCTTGTAAGTATTTATTAGGTGGTAGGGTTGTGGTTATTGTTAATGGTACTCCTTATGGTCTTATTATGCCTGCAATTTTAATTGATTTTCTAGTTTCGCCTGAAGACACTAATATTAAAGCAAATTTTGGTAATTTTCTTAGAATACTTAGAGTTTTCGCATGTGCAATTACTTTATTACTCCCTGGTCTTTATGTCGCTATTACTAGTTTTCATCAGGAAATTTTGCCAACAAGTTTACTCTTCTCTATCTTAGCATCTAGATCAAATGTACCATTTCCAATTATCGTAGAAATTTTAATTATGGAATTTTCATTTGAATTAATTAGAGAGGCTGGTTTAAGAGTTCCTTCTCCAATTGGTCCTACTATTCGGAATTGTTGGTGCATTAGTATTAGGTCAAGCTGCTGTTAGTGCAGGAATAGTAAGTCCTATTTTGATTATTATTGTTGCCATTACAGGTATAGCATCTTTTGCGATTCCAGATTTTTCTTTTGGATTTCATTTAAGATATTTTAGATTTTTATTTGTTTTACTTGGCTTTGCAGCTGGTTTTTTAGGAATTTCACTTGGTCTATTTGTATATATTTCTATACTTTGTAGTTTAAAATCTTTTGGAGTTACTTATACTTCTCCTTTTGCACCAGCTAGTGATTCAAAGGGAAATGGTTATTTATTGCCAAAAATTTGGAAAAGAGAATATAGACCTAATTATTTGGCAACACAAAAAGCTAAAAGTCAGGATAAAATCTCCATGAAGTGGAAGTTTAATCAAAACCCAAATAAATAGAAAGGAGTACTATTATGTTAAACTCAAGAATTGGTACAGTTGAAGCTATTATGCTAATTCTTACAAATATAGTTACACATACTATTTTGTCTTTACCAAGAAATATTTTATCTACTCAAAAATCAGCAAGTATTCTTAATTTAATTTATGTTGGTATTTTTGCCATCTTTATTGCATATTTGATTTTTAAGTTATTTAAAAATTTTCCTGGTTTAGATATTTTAGATATTTCAGAAATTATTGGAGGAAAAGTATTTAAAAATATCATAGGTGTTTTGTTTATTGCCTTTTTTATTATAACTTCTAGCATTCTCCTTCGTAATTTTTGTGAAAGTATCAAAATTATTTACTATCCTATGACAAATATAAGCTATATTTTAGCTATTTTTGTTATAGCTATTTGTATAGCAAATAGATTTGATTTTAGTGCTACTTTAAAAACAAATTTAATAGTTATTCCATTTCTTTTGGCTAGTATGATTTTTTTATTTTTTACAAATATTAATAAATTTGTACCACAAAGAGCTTTTCCTATTCTAGGTGAAGGAGCTTTTAATACTTTTGTTTTAGGTCTAAGTAATTTAGGAGCTTTTGGAGGTATTGCATATTTATATTTTCTTCCTCCTCTTTTACAAGAACCTGAAAAGTTTAAAAAAATCTCCCTAATATCTATTGGAATTACTGTTATATACTTAATTTTAAGTGTTGCTACTTTACTGTTTATGTTCTCATTTTTTGTATCAATAAATGAAATTACTCCTTTATATAGTGCCACTAGATATATAGAATTTGGTACCTTTTTCCAAAGATTAGAATCAATATTTTTATTAGTTTGGATTTTAGTTTTTGCTTGTTATTTAAGTATTGTTACTAAATTTGCTATGATTATATTAAAAAAAGTAGTCAACATTGAAACAACAAGTCCTTTAATAGATATTTTTGGACTATTAGTTTTTGCTATAGCACTATTTCCTAAAAATTACACTATATCTCAAGAAATAGAAACTTCTGTATATCCACATTTAGTAATTGGTATAGTAATTTGTTTAGGTTTAGGTATTTTAGTCATAGCTAATATTCTAAGGCAAAAGCAAAAAACAGTATTAAATAATTAATTTTGTTTTTATATAGAAAGGAGTCGAAAATGAAAAAAATTGCACGAAATTTATTTATTGTACTAGTTGCTATTATATTTATTCCTGCTTTTTCTACATCATATCATGCTCTTAGTATTGATAATTTAGCATATGTTTTATCCATTGGAATTGATTCTTCTGATTCTAATAAATTAGACGTAACATTTCAGTTTTCTACAAATGTACCTGCATCTGAGTCTGGATCTAATGATAAAGCTACTTCTATTATAAATACTGTATCTGCTTCTTCTCTTACTAATGCTATTAATTTATTAAATGGTTATTTAGGAAAACCAATAAATATGTCACATTGCAAGGTAATAATATTTTCTGAAGAACTTGCAATGAAAGGAATTTCAGAAGAAATTTATACTTTAATTAACAATACTCAAATAAGAACTTCTTCAAATATTGTCATTAGTAAATGTAGTGCAAAATATTATATTGAACAGACTAAACCTGAATTTGAAAATTTAATTTCTAAATATTATGAAATTTTTTCAAGTTCTAGTAAATATACAGGTTATATGCCAGATACTACAATTGGTGATTTTTTTAACAGTTTAGTATGTGATAATTGTGAACCTCATGCCATACTAGGTGGTGTAAATGAGGGTACTTCTAAAAAAAGCACTGAAATTGACTCTCAAAAAGATTATACTATTAAGGCTAATGAATCTCCGATTATTGGAGAAAATGGTGCTGAAAACATAGGTGTTGCTGTTTTCAAAGCAGATAAATTAGTTGGAGAATTAAATGCTTTAGAATCTATTTCTTTTTTAAATATCTCAAACAAATTAGATAGGTTTTTAATATCTATACCTGACCCTCAAAATGCAAACAATTATCTAGATATTTATATGACTCCACTTAAAAAAACTACTATAAAAGTAGATTCTTCTACTAAAACGCCATATATAAAATTAGATTCTAGATTTTCGGGTAGAATTTACTCTATGTCACAAAATTCTAAATATTTATCAAATGAAGTAATAAATTCTATTTCGAATTCTTGTAATAGTTATCTAGAGTCAATTTTTACAGATTACTTATATAGAACATCTAAAATACTAAAATCTGATATTAATGGTATACGGTAAGCATTCCCTTCAGAATTTCTTCACTTTAGCTGAATCTAAAAACTATAATTGGAATGAAAGTTACCAAAATGCATTTTTTAAAGTAAATGTTCATACGAATATTCAATCAGGTATGTTAATTACTGAAACTTAAAATTATTTTAATTATATAGGAGATTATTATATGACAAATTTAATTTATGATTTAATTTTTTTATCATTTACTTTGTATTCTTTGCTTAAAGTTATTGGTTATGGTATTTATGAAATAAAAACTTTGCATAATAAATCTGGAGGAATTGCCATTATTGCTTTTTCTTCTGTAGTTGTTGTCTTTATAAATATATTGGTATTTTTACAGTAAAAAGCAACATGAAACTTTTCATGTTGCTTTTTAGTTTTCTATCTTAACTTATTTTCTAAGTTTTATTTATATTAGCTCAAAATCAATTCTTCTTAAGAGTTTACTACTGCCTATAACTTTTATTTTAACCTTATCACCTATTTTATATGTTTTATTAGTTTTTTCTCCGATTAGCATTTTTCTTTCTTCATCATATATATAGTATTCTTCTCCTAAGTTTTCGAATCTTATTAATCCTTCTACAGTATTTTCTAATTCTACAAACATTCCAAATTGTGTAATTGAAGATACAACCCCTTCATATTCTTCACCAATTTTTGATTCCATATATTCTGCTTTTTTCATATCTTCTGCTTCTCTTTCTACTAATGTTGCAACTTTTTCTCTTTCTGAAGATTGCTTTGCTCTGTCTTCTGCTATTTTCTTATATTCTTCTACTGTTTTTTGATTTAAGTCATAATTTTCTTCCAAATATTTAGAAATTATTCTATGTATGAATAGATCTGGATATCTTCTTATTGGTGAAGTAAAGTGACAATAATATTTACTTGATATTCCAAAATGTCCCTTGTTTTCGGCTTCATATCTTGCTACTTTTAGTGTTCTTAAAAGTAAGTTTGATACTACTTTTTCTTCTGGTTTTCCTTGTACTTCTGTTAGAATTTTCGCAAATTCTTTTGGATAAATATTATCTTTATTTGCCTTAATTTTTAACCCTAAATTAAATAGGAATTTGTTTAATTCTTGTATTTTTTCTAAGTCTGGTTTTTCATGTACACGGTATATAAATGGTGCATCTAGCCAAAAGAACTTTTCTGCTATAGTTTCATTTGCTGTTAACATGAATTGTTCAATAATCTCATGCGCAAATGTTCTTTCATATTTACTAATGTTTGTAACTTTTCCATCTATATCTAAATCTATTTTACTTTCTGGAATATCTAAATTTAAGTATCCATTTTCTATTCTTCTGTTTTTCAAGATAATAGCTAGTTCTTCCATATTCTTAAATTCTTGGATATATGGCTTATATTTTTCTAATATTTTATCATTACTTCCATCTAAAATACTTTGAACATCTGTATAATTCATTCTTTTTGTTACTTTTATTACTGCTTTATAAATTTCATTAGAAATAACTTTTCCTTTCTTGTCAATTTCCATTGTACAAGATAATGTAAATCTATCTTCTCCTTCATTTAGACTACATATACCATTAGATAATTCTTTTGGTAACATTGGTATAACTTTTCCTAACATGTAGATACTTGTTCCTCTTAGAAGAGCTTCTTGGTCTAACAAACTCTTTTCTCTTACATAATAGCTAACATCTGCTATGTGAACATCTAGTTTATAGTTTCCATTTTCTAACTTTTGTACTCTTACAGCATCATCTAAGTCTTTTGCATCTTCACCATCAATTGTAAATATTATTTTATCTCTTAAATCTATACGAGATGATATATTTTTTTCATCTATTTTATTTCCACATTTTTTAGCTTCTTCTATTACTTGTTCAGGAAATTTTGCTGGTAAGCTATGCTCTTTTATTAAAGATAACATATCCACCCCTGCATCATTTATATTTCCTAAAACTTCTATAACCTTTCCTTCTGCATTTTTATCTTTTTGAGGATATTTTGTTATTTTCACAAGTACTTTATGATTGTCTTTTGCTTTTCCAAAGTTTTTCTTTGATATATATATGTCACTACCAAAGTTTTTGTCATCTGGTACTACAAATCCAAATGTTTTGTTATTTTGAAATACTCCAACAACTGTATCTTTTTCACGTTTCAATATTCTTACGATTTTGCCTTCTGCTTTTTTTACTTTGTTTTTCTCTTCAATTATTTCAATTAATACTCTGTCTCCATTTAACGCATTTAAAGAGTTCTCTTTTGAAATATATACTTCCTCTTCTCTTTCTTCTATTTTTACAAAACCAAATCCTTTTTGGTTTTTCTTATATATTCCATCATAGTAAACTTTTTCACTAAATTTATATCTATTTTTTCTGTTTTTTTGAATTTTTAATTCCATTTCTAGTTTTCCAATTAATTCTAGAAACTCATTATATTCATTTTTTGGTACTCTCATAAGCATTGCAATTTCTTTTGCCCTCATCGGCACATAATCGTCTTCTTGCATAAATTCTAAGATTTTCTGTTCTTTTTCTTTCATTATTTTTACTTCAATTCCTTCCTTTTCCTAATATAAAAATAATTTTTTAGGCATTTTCTACAAATTTCTACATATTTTTCATTATTTTATGAAAAAAGGCCAGTTTCAAATAAAACCGCCCTTTATATTTCTTCTATACTAAATATATAATTCCTAATACAATTGTTAATATAGCAAATACAATTGATAAAATAATTGTCCACTTTTTTTGTTTTCCTTCTTTAGTCTTACCTTTATTTTTTTCAAAGAAATTATTTGTTGATGAACCTGTTATAGTAGAAGATAATCCTGCATCTTCTTTTGTTTGTATTAATGTTAATATTATAACAATTAATGCTATAATAAGATAAATTGCTATTAATATTCCCTTTACTATTTCCATTTTATTTGCTCCTCCTAACGGTTTTAATTACTTACGTATTGTACCATATATTTTACTAAAATGCAAATACTTTTTATTTTTTTTATTCACTGTGTTTTATTAGTGAATTAAAAAAGTAAATTCTATTTAGAAAAATATAAATATAGTTTCATATTACATTACTGTTTATTGTAAGACTAAAAGAAATTTATTATAATATATATGTAAATGCTTTCTTGAGAAAGTGAGGATATTATGAGTTTCAATAGTAAACATCTTTCTTTAGAAGATAGAAAAATTATAGAAAACAACATAAACAAAGGATTAAGAAAATTTGAAACAGCAAAGGAACTTAACAAATCACAATCAACTATAGGTAAAGAGATAAAAAACAACAGAAAACGTAGATACTCTCAAATTGATGACTCTCCATGGATGTGTACTCACTTTAAAGAATGTAAAACTTGTACTTCTAGGTGCAAAGATTTTGAAGAAATTCCTTGTTTTAGAAGAGATCGTTTTATAGGAGCTTGTAACAATTGTCCAGAAATAAAAAAGCTAAATATTTTTATTATGCAAATGTTGCTCAAAAAAATTACGAATACACATTAAAAGACTCTAGAGAAGGTGTTAATTTAAATACCACAGAACTTTTTGAACTAGCACATATAATTTGTCCACTAATAAAGCAAGGGCAATCTATTTATACTATTTTAGAAAATCATCCTGAAATATCTCAATGTGAGAAAACTATATATACATACATTGAGATGGGCTTATTTAAAGATTGGGGTATTACTAATATCAGCCTTAGAAGAAAAGTAAGAAGAAAACTTAATAAGAAAAAGCTTAAGAAAAGAGCATAACCTGCCAACTACACTGGTAGAAAATATGAGGACTATTTAGAATTTATAAAAAATAATCCAGATATGGCTACAACCGAAATGGATACTGTTTATAATCAACAAGACGGACCCTATATTCAAACTTTTATATTTGAAAATACTGGTTTAATGATAGGACTTTTAAAACAACTCAAAACAGCAGAAGAAATGTCTAACTCATTAAATTATTTTCAAGATAATTTGTCTGATGATATGTATCACAAATTATTTGGTTTATTATTAACAGATAGAGGAACTGAATTTAATAAACCTCAACTTTTCGAAATAAATCATAAAACTGGTGAAATAAGAACAAACATATTTATTGTGATGCTCAAACTCCAAGCCAAAAGCCACATGTAGAAAACAATCATGAATTTATAAGAGATATTATCTTGAAAAAGAAAAGTATGAAAAATTTAACTCAAGAAAAAATGGATTTGATGTTTTCACATATAAAATCCGTACCTAGAAAATCATTAGGTGGTAAAACTCCTTATGAAGCATTTGAATTCTTTTATGGAAAAGAAACATTAGATTTATTAAATATACAAAGAATAGAAAAAGATAAGGTCACACTACAACCTTATCTTTTAAAATAATTCATTAATTTTTATTCAAGAAGCATTTACAAGTAATTTCATAAATTGCTGTTGCAATTCAATTTAGGTGAATAGAATTTAATCTTACTCCAAAAAAAATTAAATTACATCCACTCGCTTAAGCTCGCCTTTTTTTCTTGATTATAATTTCATTTTACACAAAAAATACGATAAAATCAATAATTTTATCGTATTTTTTACTTTTAAATAGCTTTTAATCAGTAAATAGAATTTAGTTTTTCCAACTAGAATTTACTTTTTCAATTGACCTTTGTTACTTTTTCATTTATTCGTTTTTTAGAATACACCAAGTTCCTACAGGTTCTGGTAAATCTTTAAATGTCATTTTCTCTTTAGTAATAGGATGTTCTATTATAAGTAAATATGACCATAATGCAATTTGCTTACCTTTTCCCCTAGTTCCATATTTTTGATCTCCAAAAATACTATGCCCAAAATTTGATAACTGAACCCTTATTTGATGATGTCTTCCTGTATGTAAATTTACTCTTACTAAACTTAAGTCTTTTACTTTGTTATACTTCAATACCTCATAATCTAATTTAGCAAATTTTGCATTCTTTTTATTTTCACTTACAACTTTACTTATATTATTTCTTTCATCTTTATATAAATAATCTTCTAAAGTTCCTACTTTATCTTCTATTTTCCCATCTACTACTGCTAAATATTCTTTTTTAAAAGCCTTTTGTCTTACTTGGTCACTAAGTCTTGATGCAGCTTTTGAAGTTTTAGCAAAAACCATAACACCACCAACAGGTCTGTCTAATCTATGAACCAGTCCAAGATAAACATTTCCTGGTTTATTGTATTTCTTTTTAATATAATCCTTTACAAGTGTAAGCATATCTATATCACCTGTCTTATCTGCTTGAGATGGTATATTTGGTTTCTTTTCTACTACAATTATATGATTATCTTCATAAATAACTTTCATTTAAATAAAACTGAGGACAATACTTAAAAGTTTTATCTTCTAATTTTTACATTTTTCGACTTTTTAATGAAATACTTAAGACCTGTCCCCCTTACTCTCCTTCCCATCTTCCATATATTCCACAAGGTAATATTAGTTTAGATTGTTCCATAGGTATTCCTATTTCTCCACATTCTAATTTTCCTTTGTATTTTTTTTCTACTGTTAGAGCTAATATATTTTGTAATACAGTACTTGAAATTCCTGTTGTATATGAATTTATTAAGAAAAATAATGGATTATCTGATAATACTTGCATACATAGTTCTACTAATTCATAGATGTTTTCCTCAAATTGCCATACTTCTCCTTTTGCTCCCCTTCCATATGAAGGTGGATCCATTATTATTGCATCATATTTGTTGTTACGTCTTATTTCTCTATTTACAAATTTCACAACATCATCTACTATAAATCTAACTGGTTTTTCTTGTAATCCTGAAGATATTACATTTTCTTTTGCCCATGTTGTCATCCCTTTTGAGCTATCTACATGACATACAGATGCTCCTGCAGATAAACAGCTAACAGTTGCTCCTCCTGTATATGCAAATAAATTTAATACTTTTATAGGTCTTTTAGCTGATTTGATTTTATTTATCATCCAATCCCAATTGACAGCTTGTTCTGGAAATAGCCCTGTATGTTTGAATCCCATTGGCTTAATATTAAAAGTCAAATTTTTATAATGTATTTGCCATTGCTTTGGCATTTTCTTATTTACTTGCCACGCTCCTCCTCCAGTTTTACTTCTATGATATGTACCATTTGCTTCTTTCCACTTTTTAGGAAAACTTTTTTCCTTCCATATAATTTGTGGATCTGGTCTAGATAGTATTACATTTCCCCATTGTTCTAGCTTTTGACCATTTGCCATGTCTAATATTTTATATTCTTTCCATTCATTTGCTAATTTCATATTTTTATTGTAGTATAAAAAAATACTACTATCCTCCTTGTTCTAGAATAGTAATATTTTATCACATTTTTATATGTTTTGCAAAATTTTCATAAAACTGAATATCATAACAATATTTAAAGTTGAAAACATTAAAAAAGCTATTGTTATAGTTGAGATAAGTTTATGCCTTTTTATTGTTTTAGATAATTTACTTATCCATGATTCTCTCTGTATTTCTAACTTGTCCAATTTTGTATTATATTTCACCTCAAAAAAATGATTTTTAGCAAGCTCCATTAAAAATGCCCCCTTATATTTTTATTTTTATATGTATATGCTATTTTTTTATAATTATTCCTATTTTTTTATAAAACTAAAAAAGTTTATATCTTTTTTTGATACAAACTTTTTTTATATTATTTTATTATTACTCTAAAATTCTTCTTGCTATTTCTTCTGTAATTCCTTTTACTTGTGTTAGTTCTTTTATACTTGCTTTTTTTATTTGTTCTACACTTCCAAATTTCTTTAATAAGGCCTTTTTCTTAACTTCCCCTATTCCATAAATATCATCTAATTCTGATTTTGTTATTGCTTTATCACGTAGTTTTCTATGATATGTAATTGCTGTATCATGTACAGTATCTTGAAATTTTGTAATTAAGTTTTTTAAATTTTGTGAAATTTCCAATTCATTTCTGTTTTCGTCTATTAATGCTCTTGTTTGGTGTTTATCATTCTTTACCATACCAAATACTGGTATATCTAAATTGTATTTTTCTATTGCTTTTTTTATTGCTCTTATTTGAGTAATACCACCATCTGCAAAAATCACATCTGGTAATTGTCCAAATCCTCCTTTAGAATTTTCTATTGAATGTTTTATTCTTCTTGTAATTACTTCTTCTGTACATCTAGGATCATCTTGACCAAATACAGTTTTTATTTTAAATCTTCTTGATAAATTCTTTTTTATAACACCATCTTGCATAACACACATTCCTGCTACCATATATTCTCCAGACATGTTTGAAATATCATATGTTTCAATTTTTCTAGGTATTTTGTCCAAGTTTAAAACTTCTTTTAATTCTAATAAGATTTCACTTTTATCTTTTTCCTTATTTTCTAGTGTCACTTTACTATTCATTTCTGCCATTTCAACAAATCTTAGTTTTTCTCCTCTTTTTGGACTCTTTATTTCCACTTTTTTACCTAAAGTTGTGGATAACCATTGTTCTATTATTTCTTTGTCTTCAATTTCTTCTTTTATCATAATCTTATTGGGTATATTGGGATTGTCTAAATAATATTGCTTTATAAATCCTGACAAAATTTCTTTATCATCCATATCTTTAAGTTCTGAATAAAAATAATGTTCTCTTCCTATCATTTTACTTCCACGAACAAAAAATATCTCTATACATGTTTGTAATTCTGATTTTGCAATACCAATTACATCTATATTGTTTTCTGGAATATTAGATACCTTTTGTTTTTCAGATACTCTCTTGATTGCTTGTATCTTATCTCTTAAATTCGCTGCTTTTTCATATTCTAATCTTTTAGATGCCTCTTCCATTTGTTTTTCTAATTCTTTTATTATTTTATCAGTTTTTCCATCTAATAAATCTATTATTTCATTTATTTGTTTTTTATATTCTTCTTTCGTTATGTATCCCATGCATGGAGCTAAACATCTATTAATATGATAGTTTAAACAAGGTCTATCTCTTTTTTTTAAGTTTTTACATTGACGTATTTTATATTTTTGTTTAATGAAATCTAACATTTCTTTTGCAGCACCTGGATTGGCATATGGTCCAAAGTATTTTGAACCATCATTTGTAATTCTTCTTGTAATATATACTCCTGGATAGTCTGATTTTAAGTCAATTTTGATATATGGATATGTTTTATCATCTTTTAACAAAACATTAAACTTTGGTTTATTTTTCTTTATTAAATTACATTCTAATATTAATGCTTCTGCTTCATTATCCACTACTATATATTCAAAGTGGTCAATTAAACTTACCATTTTTTCAATTCTTGCTGTTTTTTCATTTTTTCTAAAGTATTGTCTAACTCTATTTTTCAATGAAATTGCTTTTCCAACGTAAATTATCTCATTATTCTTATTTCTCATTACATATACTCCTGGTTTATCAGGTAGTTTTTTCAATTCTTCTTCTATATTAAACATATTTATCACCCTTAAAATAAGACTATTTAGAATAGTCTTTTCATAATTATTATACTATCTTTTTATTGTATTGTCTATTAGTTCATTTTCTTTTATCCTTTTGACATGTTTTGCATTAAAATGTTACTTATTGTGTGTAGACTTATTTGATACAAAGTAATACAATATTTTTGGTGATATTATGAATATTTGTAAAAAATTTGGAGAAAATGTCAAAAAATATCGACTTGGAAAGAATTATTCTCAAGAACATCTTGCAGAATTAACTGGATTACATAGAACATATATTAGCTCATTAGAACGTGGAATAAGAAGTATTTCATTAAAAAACATTCAAAAAATTGCAGATGCCTTGGAGATCGAATGCTATAAATTACTTATTTTTGATAAATAAAAGGAGGATTCTTATGATTATTTCAGGTTTTGATAATGAAAAAAATATAGTTAAATCAATTGATGGTTTACAATTTAGACAATTAAATGATAATCTAAAAAAATTTATAAAAGAACTATTTCCTGAAATTACTGATAATGACATTTTAAAAGCTAATGCTTTAGGTGGAATATATAAAAGAGATTTAGAAATTATTTTTAATAATAAGTCAATTCGGTATTAGTGTAAAAAAAGGAAATGGAAATAGTGTTCATCAAGAAAGAATTGAAGAATTTATAAATTTCCTAAATGACATTGATCCTATTTCTTCTGAAGTTGCTAATTGCTTAAGAATGTTTATTTGGGGCGATGGTACAACTACTGGTACTGGTAAAATAGAAAACAGAACTAAAAATGTATCTAAAGATTATGCTAAAGAAATAGAAATAATACAAAAGTATTTTTTAAAAAATACTGAAAAAATTATTTATAGAGTATTAGTATCTGGTGCATATGATGATAAAGTTGACTATATTTATTATGGAGAGCCAAATAACGGGATTTGGTGTAAGGCATTAGATGCCGTAAAATACCTTTCACATACTTATAATAAAAGAGCTACCATTTGTATTGGTAATTTGAGCTTTCAAGCTTGGAATAGAGCTACTTATGGTGGAAAAAGTGAAAACAAACGAGGACAGATACAACTAAAATGGGGTTCTATATATAATGATATTTTATCAATTAGAAATGGAGAAATATAAAATGAATAAAGGTACAATAGAAGGAACTAAAGCAGAAATTGATTTTGTAAAATATATGAATAAAAATAAAAATAGCCAATTATGGAATCTTATAAAAAAAGACTTTGGAATATCAGATCTTAGTAACTATTACTATATTAGAGTTACTAAACATGTTATTTCTCATCTAAATAACAAAAAAGTCTTTCCTAAATCAGATGCATATATAATAAAGGCAACTATCCCTAATGATTTTTTAATAGAGCATGATTATTTTTTAGATGAAGAAAATTATAATGTTAATGAAAAACAAATACTAATAGGTAGTGGAACTTCTATAAAAAGGCCTGATTCTTCCAAATTTCAAATTATAAAAATGGTTCCAGATTCTTTTTATAAGCTTTTTAATAATTATTATTTAGGTGCTGCTGCTTCTCTTTATTGTAATGCTAAGGAGTTGAACAAAAATGATTGTGTTATTAATGGCTGGAAAACATCTTGGCAAGAATTAGAAGATAATTTACCTAATGATTTAAATATAAAAAGCTATACAATTTTAGATGAAGAAAATAAAGTTTTGTTATGTAGTAATATAAAAAAATATGCAAATGATAAAATAAAACATATTATATTGAATGATTCTAAATTAACTGATATTGTTTTTAAAGGTAAATATATCTATGATGAACCTTATTGCGCTAAATACCTGTTTATTAATAACAATTTAGAATATAATAAGCCTTTTGATTTTTGTGTGACAACCGGTTCTGGCAGAAGTAAAGGAATTTTTACTATAGTTTTAAAACCCAAAAACTAGATAGCTATATGCTATCTAGTTTTACTTTTATATTGTTAGCTATTTCAGTTAAAATTGGTACTACAACACTATTGCCTATTTGTTTATATGATTGGAAACTATTTTCCTTTATTTTATAATTATCTGGAAATCCCATTAGTTTTAAGCATTCTCTTTCTGTAAATTTTCTTTTATACTTTACAATGACTGGTACATTATTCCCCCCTGTTCCCATTTTAGCTGTTAAACATGGAGATGTTCCATTACATCTAAAAGAGCACTTTGAGGGTCTTATTTCATTAGCTATTAATAAATTGTCATTTAGTTTGTTCTTTTCAATATATTTAGGTAAATGTATTTCTATGTTTTTTTCTGCAGTATCAGTTATTTCATATCCTTTTACATTTTGGTCTACTATATCTTCAATTTTAAAGAATAATTTCTTCTTTTTCGGAAATACATTTTTAAAATTCATATTTAATTCTTTTAAAAATCCAATACAATACCATCTTTCTCTGTTTTGAGGAATACCATAATCTAAAGCATTTAACACTTTACCTCTTGCATCATAACCTAATTCATCTAATGTATTCATTATAACATCCAAAGTATTTCCATTATCATGATTTACAATTCCTTTAACATTTTCTAATAAAAATGCTTTAGGTCTTTTTTCTTTTAAGATTCTAGCAACTTCAAAAAATAATGTTCCTCTTGAATCTTCAAACCCTTTTCTTAGTCCAGCTATAGAAAATGGTTGACATGGAAATCCTGCACATAGAATATCAAAATCTGGTATATCTCCACTAGAAATTTTTGAAATATCTCCTGATGGATATTCACCAAAGTTCAATTTATAGACTTCTCTAACATTTTTATCTATATCTGAAGAAAAAACACATTTACAATCATTGCTTTCAAAAGCAATTCTAAATCCACCTAATCCTGAAAATAAATCTATAAATTTATATTCCATAACTTAGCTCCTTTTTATTTAAGAAGTCTAATTGTACTTCACTATTACTTTGATTTACTGTTTTTGTATTTAGTGCTTTTTCTAAATAACTTTCTACACTATCTGATAATACCCTAGAAAACAATGGTGGTACAGCATTAGCTAATTGTTGATATTGAGATGTTTTTGAGTTTTTAAATATAAAAGAATCAGGAAAAGATTGTATTCTTGCTACTTCTCTAACTGATAAACATCTATCATAATTAGGATGAATTATCATAGATTTATAAGCATGTTTTATAGTTACACTTGGTTCATTATCTTTTAATCTTCTATATGCATTACTATGTATCCCTCCAACTCTAAACTTTTGAGGTATGTTCTGCCAATTTCCTCCCTGAGGTACAAAACTCATTCTATTTACAATATCTTTATGATGCATTGGTATTTCATGATTGTAAATCTTATTTTCTTTTTTATCCATTAACTTATTTATATTTTTAATATATGTGTTATTTTTATCTAAACTCAATTTTCCATCTAATGATGACTCATTTGGTAATCCTGTTAATGCTTCTTTTACCGTTTTATATCTTTTCATGATGTTATTTGGATATTGGAATTCTGTATTTAAATCATTTCTGGTTCCTACTATTATTACTCTTTCTCTTGCTTGTGGTACCCCATAATTTTTAGTATTTAATATGTCACATTCCACATTATATCCTTTTTTCGAAAATTCTTTTTTAACTTCATTAATTACCATTTTGCCTTCTGGATTTTTCATTGATAATATTCCTTTTACATTTTCCATAATAAATAGATATGGTCTTAATTCTCCAACTAGTCTTGCATATTCATAAAATAATGTATTCCTAGCATCTTCTACATTACGAGCACCACACATTGAAAAACCTTGGCAAGGTGGTCCACCTATTATAACGTCAACTCCATTTGGAAAATAATTAGAAATGTTTTCTTTAGATAAATTTTTAATATCATCCAATATAAATGGAACATCTGGAAAATTAAATGTATAAGTGTCTCTTGCTGGTTTCCAAATGTCATTTGCTAAATTTATATTAAATTTTTTATTAGAATGAAATCCTAATGCTAATCCTCCACATCCTGCAAATAAATCTAAAACTGAATACCTTTTCATTTCCAAACCTCCTATTTTTTTATATCATAAATCAATAGTTTTAACAAGATAATATTAAAAATTGTTAGCAGTTTTTTATATAGCTCTTGACAAATCTTTAAAAAGTATGTAAAATAATATTCAAATTTAATTACATTGCGTTTGTACAATACAAAGCTTTTAGAAATTACTTATAAGAGAATAAGGGTCATAGGCTGAAAGCCCTTAAAGGTCAACCTAAAAAGTAAAACATATTGGAGCAATTAAATATAAAGTGAAAAATCTATTTTACAGATTTTTAAGCTGGGTGGTACCGCGGATAATATTCGTCCCTGCATATATAGCATGGGCGCTTTTTTGTGCTCAAATATAAGGAGGTTTTTAAATGAACGAATTTAGGACACACACTTGCAATGAAATTAGTTTAGAAGACGTTGGAAAAAAAGTTAGAATTGCAGGTTTTGTAGAAACTATTAGAGATTTTGGAGGTCTTGTATTTTTAGATATTAGAGATATGTATGGAATAACACAAGCAGTTACTTCTGGTAAGCCAGAAGATGTTGATTTCGCATCACACATCCCTGTTGAATCTTCTGTTAGTATTTTAGGAACAGTTAGAAAAAGAGACCCAGAAACTATTAATCCAAAGTTAAAAACTGGATTAGTAGAAATTGGTATTGAAGAAATTAAAATATTAGGTAAAAGAACAAAAATGTTACCTTTTGAAATTAATTCCGAACAAGAAGTAAGGGAAGATTTAAGACTTCAATATAGATTTTTAGATTTAAGAAATGACAAAATTAAAAATCACTTAATTTTAAGAGCAAAGGTTATTCAATTTTTGAGAAATCAAATGATTTCAAGAGGTTTTTTAGAAGTGCAAACTCCTATTTTAACTAGTTCTTCTCCAGAAGGTGCAAGAGATTATCTTGTTCCTAGCAGGTTACATGCTGGTAAATTTTATGCACTTCCTCAAGCACCACAACAATTCAAACAATTGTTAATGGTATCTGGGATTGATAAGTATTTCCAAATTGCACCTTGTTTCAGAGATGAAGATGCAAGAGCTGATAGAGCCCCTGGAGAATTTTATCAACTAGATATGGAAATGGCATATAGCACTCAAGAAGATGTTTTTGAAACAATTGAGCCTGTTATTTATAATACATTCAAAGAATTTTCTGATAAAAAAATAACTTCATATCCTTTTCCTAGAATTTCTTACAAAGAGGCAATGCAAAAATATGGTACTGATAAACCTGATTTAAGAAATCCACTAGAAATAGTTGATATCACTGATATATTTGAACATATTGATTTAAATGCCTTTAAAGGAAAAATTGTTAAAGTGATTAGTACTCATAATGTTGAAAATCAACCAAGAAGCTTCTTTGAAGGTATGACTGATTATGCCATTAAAGATTTAAAAGCAAAAGGATTAGCTTGGCTTAGAATTCAAGAAGATAGCAGTTTTCAAGGACCAATTGCAAAATTTATTCCAGATGATGCAAAAAAACAAATGCTTGAAAGAACAAATTCAAAACCAGGAGATTGTTTATTCTTTATTGCAGAAGTCCCTGGAATAGCTGAAACTTTAGCTGGTGAAATTAGAGAAGAATTAGGAAAAAGACTAAATTTAATTGATAAAAATTCTTTTGAATTTTGTTGGATTGTTGATTTTCCTATGTTTGAAAAAGATGAACATGATAAACTACAATTTAGTCATAATCCTTTTTCAATGCCACAAGGAGGATTAGAGGCATTAGAAACAAAAGATCCTTTAGATATATTAGCATATCAATATGATATTGTTTGTAATGGAATAGAACTTTCTTCTGGTGCTGTTCGCAATCATAATATTGAAATCATGTTAAAAGCATTTACTATGGCTGGATATACTAAAGAAGAAGTGAAATCTAAATTTGGAGCATTATATACTGCTTTTCAATTCGGAGCTCCACCTCATGCAGGTATTGCACCAGGTATTGATAGAATGCTTATGCTTTTAACTGATTCAGATACAATAAGAGATGTAATTGCCTTCCCTTTGAATAGTAAAGCACAAGACTTAATGATGGGTGCCCCAAGTAATGTAAGATATGACCAGTTAAGAGATATTCATATTCGTATTGATGAGAAAAAATAGAATATTAAAAAGAAGCTAGTTAATAGCTTCTTTTTATGAATTCATATATTTATATATTTATACAAAACTCTTATTTTTTGTTTACTAAATCTTTTAATGCTTTACCAGCTTTGAAAACTGGAGCTTTTGATGCAGGTATTTTGATTTCTTCTTTAGTTTGTGGGTTTCTACCTTTTCTAGCTGCTCTTTTTCTTACTTCAAAAGATCCAAATCCAACTAATTGAACTTTTTCTCCTTTTTTTAGTGAGTCTGTTACGACTTCTACAAAAGCATTAAGTGAGCTTTCTGCTGCTTTTTTTGTTTCTCCTGTTTTTGCAGCCATTGCTGCGATTAATTCAGCTTTGTTCATTTAAATTACCTCCTATAAGATTTAAAGTATATGTAGTATCATTGCCTGAACTAGCAATAAATGTACTACTAATTATTTAAATTCGCCAAAAATACCTAAAATCCTTCTTTTTTTTTATATTTTTTAAAATTTTTAGTATATTTTAAGCTTTTCTAATACTTTGCAAACTTTATCCCCTGCTGGCATCATTAAAAGTTCTTCCTTTGTAAATACCTTTAATGCTACAATTGCTAAGGCATAGATTACAACTGCAAATATTATTGCTAATATTGTAGCCAATTTTAAAGCAATTATTCCAGAAAGTAACAAATAACTATAATAAGAGCAAATTCCCATAATTGTAGTTGCTAAAATTGGTTTTAAAACAAATTTTGAAAATGTTAAATCTAGTTTTATATTCTTTCTTAGAGCTGTTATTGCAATCGTAAAGGCTACTGCATGACATGCTACAGACCCCCATGCTGCTCCATTTACTCCTATTTGAGGAATTGGTACTAAAACTAAATTCAAGATTAACTTTACAATTACTCCGACATCCTAATGAAATAGCTGGTATCCTAAGTTTTCCATATCCTTGCAGTGCTCCATTTATTGTTTGGTCAAGTATTGTAAATATAATTGTTAAAGAACTTATCTGCAATATTAATGCACCATCACTTGCATTTGGAAATAATAAATTTAATATAGGTTCTGCAAATATAAACATTCCTGCTGTACAAGGAAGTCCTATTAACATTGAAGTCAATAATGAAAATGATGTCTTTTTAGTGATTGTCTTATTATCCTTTTTTGCCTTTGCTGCAGATATAGCAGGTACAAGTGCTGTTGAAAATGCTACATTTATAGATAATGGTAGGCTAGTTAGCATATCAACTTTTCCACCTAATATTCCATATTGTGCAAGTGCCATATCTTCTGACATAAACTGTTTTAGACTTCTTACTACTGTAAATGAATCTATATTTTTATTTAATGAAGACATAATTGCAGTTAAAGCAATTGGGATAGACACAAATAATATCTTCCTAATAATAGTTTTTACTCTTTCATATTTATAATTAACTGTTGATTTTATTTCAGTTGCAATTTCTTTTTTTCTTGTCTGATAATATAAATATAAGTATCCAAATCCTGCCATTGTAGCTAATGTGGTAGCAAGTGTTGCTCCTCCTGCCATCCACTTTGTTGAAACATTTGAAATAATTGCAATAATTTCAACTAGTATAATAGTAAGTGCTGTTTTAAATACTTGTTCTATAGTTTGTGACCTAGCTGTTGCTTTTATATTTTGCCTTCCATTAAAATATCCTCTCATAACAGAAGAAATAGCTACGAAAAATATAGCCGGAGATAATGCAACTAATGTCATTTCTGCTTCTGGTATTTGAAGCCATCTATTAGCAATTAAATGCGCACCAAAAAACAACATCAAACTTCCAACTAAACCAATAAAACTAAATGTTGCAAATGCTATTTTAAATATCCTATGTGCACCCTTATGATCTCCGAAGAGCAGTTCTTTCTGATACTAGTTTTGATATAGCATTTGGAACTCCTATAGAAGAAATTGTAAGTAACATTGCATAAATCTGATATCCTGCTGCTACAATTCCATTTCCTTTATCTCCAAATCCCTGTCTATTAGTTAAGTACAAAGTATATATTAATCCTAATAGTTTTATTAATACTTGTGAAAACATTAGAGTTATTACACCTTGCATGAAAGTTTCTTTTTTGGGTACTTTATTTTCTACTGCTTGTTTTGTCATTAAATCACTCCCATTTTTTTGTAAGGTCTTTTCTTTGGTAAGAAATCATCTATTTTATTAAAATATATTTTTTTTCTTCTATAACTATATGTTATATTTTTATTCTATATGTTTTTATCGATGTTAGGTAATAATTGTTTTTTTCTAGAAACTACACCTTCTAAAAATGCAGTATTATTTTCTAGTTTTGTGTTAAATGCTTTTTCCACAGCTTCTGCTTTATCTCCTAGTACTATTACTTCTGAATTAGTATTTAAAATATCTGTAATAGTAAATACAAATAAATCTAAATCATTTTTGTCAATTTCTCTCATTATCGCTTGTTCTAATTCATCTTTTCTTTTTAAAACATCTTCAATACTTACTGTATTTACTTGTGCAATAACATATTTTGTTCCATTTTTATTCATATTTTTAGAATCTAAATTTATTAATTGTTCTGCTGTAAAGTCGTCTAAATCTGTACCTGCTTTTAACATTTCTAGACCATATTCTTTAATGTTAATTCCTGATATTTTTTCTAATTCTTCTAATGCATTTTTATCGTGTTGAGTTGTTGTTGGTGATTTTAGTAATAATGTATCTGATATAATTGCACTTGCCATTAATATAGCAGTACTTTTTTCTATCTCATAATCACATGCTTTAAATTCCTCAAATAATATTGTTGACGTACAACCATATGGCTTAGCAGTATAATATAATGGTTCTGTTGTTTCAAAATCAGCAATTCTATGATGGTCAACAACTGATATTATTTTTGCTTTTTCAATTCCATTTGCACTTTGATTAAATGAATTATGATCTATTAATATTACTTCTTGACCTTCAGATATAGTTTCTATTAATTCTGGTTCATCAATTTTTAAGTAGTCTAATACATACTTTGTTTCTTTATTTATATCTCCTAAACGTACTGCTTTTGTAGAATTCCACCCATTTTTTTTATTTAATCTTTCTTGTACAATACTTGAACAGATTGTATCTGTATCTGGATTTTTGTGTCCAAAAATTAAAACTTTTTCTTCCATGTTTCATTTCTCCTTATTCTTATTATTTTTATTATTTAATTTGCTTGTTTATTACTATATAACATTTATACCAAAAAAACAAGTTTATATTTTATGTTTTTCTTGTATTTTTCCTTCTATTTCTAGTAATTCTTCTTTTGAAAATTCATATTTCTTGTTACAAAAATTACATATAATTTCTGCCTTTCCATCTTTTTTTATTATATCTTCTATTTCTTTTTTTCCAAGTGATATTAATCCTTCTTCCATGTGTTCTTTTGAACAATCACACTCATAAATTGGCGTTATCTTATCTTGTACAATTTTAATATTAGTATCTCCTGTTATTCTTTTTGCTATTTCTAATAAACTTAATTTTTCGTCTAACATCTTTGAAATCGCTCCTGCCTTAAATATTGACTGTTCTACTTTTTGTATTTCTTCTTGGGTGCAATCTGGCATTGGATTTATTAAATATCCTCCTGCTGATTTTACTCCATTTTTATCCACTAAAACTCCTAAAGCTACTGCAGAATTTCTTTGTTCTGAATTAACAAAGTAATTTGTAAAATCATCTGCAATTTCTCCTGAAGTTAATGGTGATATTCCTATATATGGTTCTTTTAATCCTATATCTTTTATTACATTTATATATCCTTGTTGACCTACTGCTCCACCTACATCTAACTTTCCAAATTCATTTAATGGTAAATCTACATATGGATTTGCTACATATCCTTTTACTTTTGGAAGATTTGTTGCTGTTGTTACCATAGTTCCGATATCTCCATTTCCTTTAACTTGTATTGTTAATTTGTCAGATGTATTTTTCATTTCTTGTGCCATTATAGTAGTTATTGTAAGTAAACGGCCAAATGTAGCCGTAGCTAATGGACTTAAATCATGTATCTTTCTTGCTTTTTCTACCAATTCCGTAGTGTTGCTACATACTACAGATATTTTTCCATCATATGCTAATAATCTTATTATTTCGTCTGCCATCTTTTTTCTCCTTGTTTTTTATTTTTTATATTATATATAAAAATATTGCCTAAGTCAATTATTTATTAACTTAGACAAATTTTTTCATTATTCATGTATTTCAAACATATCTTTTCCTTCTCCACAAACTGGGCATACCCAATCTTCTGGCAACTCCTCAAATGATGTTCCTGGTTTTATTCCTGCTTTTTCATTTCCAAATTTAGGATTATAAATATATTTACATTCTGTACATTCATACCTTTGTGTTTCTGATTTCTCTTCTTGGAAGTTTTTATATCCTAATCCTACTGCTACAATTACCATTAAGAGAAATGATAATGCTTTCCATATCCCACTATCTAATAATATTACTGCAAATATACCAAATATTGCACTAATTCCATATAAAATCAAAACTGCTTGCCTTTGGCTAAAGCCCCTTCTTACAATTTTATGATGTAAGTGTCCTTTATCTGCTTTAAAAATTGCTTTAATTGATTTTCCTTTTATAAGTCTTCTTATTATTGCTAATAATGTATCAAAAATTGGAAGTGCTAATACAATTATAGGTAATACAATAACTGCTATTGTATATGTTTTTGCTATTCCAAGTATAGATATAATTGACAACGAAAATCCTAAAAAATTAGAGCCTGTGTCACCTATAAATGTCTTTGCCGGTGTAAAATTAAATGGCAAAAACCCAACTAATGAACCTGCAAGTGCTGTTATTAATATTATAGATATTAATGGTGAATCATTTAATACAAATATTACTAATAATGATATAGCAGATATAACAGAAATTCCAGATGCTAAGCCATCTAGCCCATCAATTAAATTAATTGCATTTGTTACTCCTATAATCCACACAATTGTTAAACATATTGAAAATATTTCTCCAAATTGTGCTGTATTAAAAAATGGTAAATTGATATCTCCTATTCTTATTCCAAATGCTACTGCAACTATTGCTGCTAATATTTGTCCTGCAAGCTTTGTTAATGGTTTTATCGTTTTTATATCATCAACTACACATGTAATACTAATTACTACAATTCCCAAAAACATTCCCAATAGTTTCATTCCATATTTTTCTGTTCCAAATAAGTTTATTGTGTTTTCCATACTCATTACAATAAGTAAATAAACAACAGACACCAAGAAACCTAGTATAACAGCAGGTCCACCAAACTTTGGCATTGCTTTTTTATGCATTCTTCTTTCATCTTTTGGAACATCTACTGCTCCTATTTTATGTGCTATTTTTATGGTATATGGTGTTGCCATAAAAGATACTATAAAAGCTAACAAGAATGCTATTGCTACATCTCCCCACATAGCTTTTGGCCTCCTTTATTTCATGTTTTTGCTTTCTATTTGTTCTATTATTTTTAATCTTTCTTCATGTCTTCCACCTTCAAAGTTTGTTGCAAGCCACATTCTTAGTATACAAATTGCTTCATTTTCTGTAACAGCATCAGCTCCTAATGCTAATATATTACTATCATTATGCAATCTAGAATATTTTGCTGTATATTCATCATGACAAAGTGCACATCTAATTCCTTTAAATTTATTTGCACAAATTGACATTCCGATTCCAGAACGACAAATTAATATTCCTTTTTCACATTTTTTATTTTTGACTTCCTCTGCTACTTTTTCTGCAATGTTTGGATAATCTACTCTTTCTTCATTTAAACATCCTAAATCTTTGTATTTTATTTGTTGTTCATCTAAATATTTTTTTATTTCTTCTTTTAATCTATATCCTCCATGATCACTCCCGATTGCTATCATGTGTATCCCTCCATTTCTTTTTCAATATATCATAAGTTTACCTATAATACAATAATAATTTAAAATTTTACGTAAATTTTAGTGCTAATATTTTTTGTTTAAAACTCTTGAAGGAATATTTATGTTTATGTATAATATTAAAGTAACATATTTTTACATTTTATACCATTTTTTGAAATGAGACAAAAGATGAAAAGAAAAAACCAAGGAATAACATTAATAGCATTAGTAATTACAATAGTTGTATTATTAATATTGGCATCAATATGTATATCACTATTATTAGGAACTAATTACAGGCAACTGTAACAGTAGACGGAAAAGATGTAATAATACTTTCAAATGGAATTGTAATTTTGGGAAATAATAATTCATATGATAATACTCAAGATAATGAGCAAATAAACAAAAGAACAAAAGTAAATGAAACAGCAACAATTGCTATTCCAATAGAGCAAACCTTTTTAACTACAGATTATATGCTCTCTAGAAAAGATACAACGTTTAAATATGTTCTAATACCATTAGAAGAAGAAAATGCTATGCCAGAAAATAGTGAAAATGGTAAATATATTATGAGTTTAATAGGTAATGAAACTGATAATCAAATTGTAATACCATTTGATTATATTGGAACATCTACTTACATCGTTAAACAATTAATTGAGGAAGAAAAAGAACACTTTATTTATGATACTCCACAATATTATATTACTGTTAAAACTAACTATAATTCGAATAATAAATTTGTTGCAGATACTATAGTAAAAAATGATGCTGGCCTTTTAGTAAGTATAATAGATTTCTGTAATGAATATAATGATGATGTTACTGATAAATAATGTTTAATATTATTAACAAGGTTTATCATAAACTGTTAGAGTAATAATTTTATAATTTTCAATTTTATCATTTTATGTGTTTAAAATTCCAAATTTGCTTGCAATTTACCAAAAAATATGTTAAAATATCATATGTTATAGTGTAATATAGACTAAGAGGAGGTGCTAAGATAATATGCCAAATATCAAATCAGCTAAAAAAAGAGTTAAAGTAATTGAGAAAAAAACTTTAAGAAATAATATGATTAAATCAGGATATAAATCAGCTGTTAAAAAATTCGAAGAAGCTGTTAACGCTGGAAATATAGAAGAAGCTAAAGTTTTATTAGCAGATGCTACAAAAAAAATAGACCAAGCATGCAGCAAAGGTGTAATTGTAAAAAATACAGCAGCTAGAAAAAAATCTAATTTATCAAAAAAATTAAATGCAGCTATGGCTTAAGGCAAAATAAAAATTATGCATAGTTTTTATTTTTAAGATATTCTTTTTTTAGAATATCTTTTTTGATTTTCTACTATTTTAAGGTTAATATTTCCATTGTTTTTTGTCATACTAGATGCTAATATTATATATAGATATTGTTTAGTAGAGGTGTATTATGTTTAAAAATATTTATAATAGTTATAAAAGTTTTGAAAAAATTACGTGTAAGATATTAAAATGTGGTCTAAAATTTTGCTTGTTTTTATTGATTGTTTCTATTTCTATATTACTTACATATAACTTATTTATTTTATCTCCAATTGTTTATTACATAGGAATGGGGCTTTTTAGGCTTAGCTTAATATTTGCAATTGAATTTGTTGTTTGTAGCTTTGTAACTGATGGTATAAAAAAACAGTTAATATAGAAAGAGCCTATAAAGTAAAGAAAACTTTATAGGCTTTTTTTATTTATTTAATTCTTCCAAAAACATTTTGTTTAACATTTGTGGATTTGCCTTTCCTTTTGTTTCTTTCATCGCTTGTCCTACTAAAAATCCTAATGCTTTATCTTTTCCTGCTTTATAATCACTAATTGATTGAGGATTACCTTGAAGCACTTTTTGTACTACTTCTCTTATTGCTCCTTCATCAGATATTTGAATCCATCCTTTTTCTTTAATAATATCACTAGGATCTCTTGGTTGTTCAAATAATTCAACTAATACTTTTTTACCTATACTAGAACTAATTGTTCCATTATCAATTAACATTACTAATTTTGCTAATTGATTACTATTAAATGGTATTTGACTAGGTTCCATTTCTTCTTCATTTAGTATTCTAGAAATATCTGATATAATCCAGTTATTGACTGCTTTTGGATTATTACATTCTTTAACTGCATTTTCAAATAAATCTGATAAATGCTTAGATGCTGTAATTATGTTAGCATCTTTTTCAGATAATTTATATTCTTCTATATATCTTTGTTTTCTGCTCTCTGGAAGTTCTGGAAGCATGTTTTTTATGTTTTCTATATATTCTTCAGAAAGTTTTATTGCTACTAAGTCTGGATCTGGAAAATAACGATAATCTTGAGCATCTTCCTTATCTCTCATTGAAAAAGTTTTTCCTGATACTTCATCCCATCTCAATGTTTCTTGTTCTATTTTTCCACCATTTTCAATTACATCAATTTGTCTTTCAATTTCATAATCAATAGCTCTTGTGATACTTCTAAAAGAGTTCATATTTTTCATTTCTGTACGTGTTCCAAATTTGGTTTCTCCTTTTTTTCTTACTGAAACATTAACATCTGCTCTTAATGACCCTTCTTGCATTTTACAATCTGAAACTTCAATATATTCTAATATTGATTTTAGCTTTCTCAAGTATAATTCTACTTCTTCTGCTGTTCTTAAATCTGGCTCTGATACTATTTCAATTAAAGGCACCCCTGCTCTATTTAAATCTACTAGACTTCCTCCTCCAAATTCATTGTGATTTAATTTACCAGCATCTTCTTCTATATGTATTCTTGTAATTCCTATAATTTTCTTTCCATTATTTGTTTGTATTTCTATTTTTCCTTTTGTGCATAATGGTTTGTCAAATTGAGAAATTTGATATGATTTTGGAAGGTCTGGATAAAAATAGTTTTTTCTATCATTTTTGCTGTCTCTTGAAATTTCACAATCAGTAGCTAATCCTGCCTTTACTGCATATTCTACTACTTTCTCATTAAGCACTGGTAATGTCCCTGGCATCGCCATACATATAGGACATGTTTGTGAATTAGGTGCTGCTCCAAAACCTGTTGGACACGAACAAAATATTTTTGTTTTAGTTGAAAGTTCACTATGCACTTCTAACCCTATAACACTTTCATAGTCATCTCTAGCCATTATTTAGTACCTCCTTTAAATTGTGGTTTGTAATTCTCTCTAAATTTTATTTTTTGCTCAAATGTATATGCTGCATTTAATATAGTTTCTTCACAAAATTTATTTCCAATTAATTGCAATCCAATAGGCATGCCTTGACTATCTATTCCACATGGTATTGATATTCCTGGAAGTCCTGCTATATTTACAGATACTGTACAAATGTCTGATAAATACATTTCTAAAGGATTATTTGTTTTAGAACCAATATCAAATGCTACAGTAGGTGAAGTTGGTGTTAATATTACATCATATTTTTCAAAAGCATCATTGAATTTTTTCATTACTAAAGTACGTACTTGTTGTGCTTTTTTATAATATGCATCATAGTATCCAGAAGACAACACATATGTTCCAAGTATTATTCTTCTTTTTACTTCTGATCCAAATCCTTCACTTCTTGATTTTTTATATAACTCTTTTAGGTTTTTATATTCTTTTGTTCTATATCCATAACGTATTCCATCAAATCTTCCTAAATTTGAACTAGCTTCAGCACATGCTATAATATAATAAGTTGCAAGTGCATATTGTGCAATATCTAGTGAAAATTCTTCTATTTCTGCTCCTAATTCTTTATAATTATCTATTGATTTCTCTAAAGCTTCTTTTACTTCTGAATTTATGCCCTCTCCAAAAAATTCTTTTGGAACACCTATTTTTAATCCTTTTACGTCATTTTTTAAGCACTTTGTATAGTCTATTTTTTCTTTATTACTTGATGTTGTATCTTTTTCATCATGTCCTGCTATTATATTTAATAACATTGCACTATCCATTACATCTTTTGTTATAGGTCCTATTTGATCAAGTGATGATGCAAATGCTACTAATCCATATCTTGAAACTAATCCATATGTTGGTTTTAAGCCTACTACACCACAAAAACTAGCTGGTTGCCTAATTGATCCTCCTGTATCTGATCCCAATGCCCATGGTACCATCTCAGATGCCACTGCAGCTGCTGAGCCACCTGAAGACCCCCCTGGTACTTTATTTAAATCCCATGGATTTCTTGTTTTCTTGAAATATGAATATTCTGTTGAACCACCCATAGCAAATTCATCCATGTTTAGTTTTCCTAAATCAATCATGTTTTCGTTATTCAACTTCTCAACTACGGTTGCATCATAAGGAGCAACAAAATTCTCTAACATTTTAGAACTACATGTTGTTTTTACTCCTCTTGTACAGATGTTATCTTTTATTCCTATTGGAATACCAGCAGATTCCCCTGAAATCTCACCTTTATTAATTTTTTCTTCTATTTCTGATGCTTGTTTATTAGCTTCTTCTGTTAATGTTGTTACAAATGCTTGTACTTCTTTTTCTTTTTCGTTAATTCTATCTGTATATGCTTTTGTTATTTCAGTTATCGTTAATTCTTTGTTTTTTAATTTTTCTTGTAATTCATGTACTGTAAGTTCTGTTATATTCATCAAATTCCTCCTCTACTTTTATTTAGATGTTTTTAAAAATTTATACTTATATATTTTTAGTTTATAACTTTTGGTATTTTAAACATATTCTGCTCAGTTGATTCAGCATTTTGTAATAAAGCTTCAATGTCTTTAAATTTTTTCACCTCATCTTTTCTAAATACATTTTTTGTTTCATTTGCTCCTATTGTTATATCTAGTCCTTCTACTGGTGCATTATTTACTATGTTTGCAAAATTTAATATATCTTGTAAATGTGATAAATATGTATCAATTTCGTTTTCATCTAATATTAAATCAGATAAATTTGCAATGTGTAAAATTTCCTCTTTACTTACTTTCATGTAATCACTCCTATTTTTCAATTTGTGTTATATTATATACTTTTTTTAGCAAAAAAACAAGCCTTATAAGGCTTGTTTTCCATATTTTATATATTGTATAAGTCGCTAAAACTATTTTAATTCTACAACAGCTCCAACTTCTGTAAATTTAGCTTTTAAGTCTTCAGCTTCTTCTTTAGCTACTCCTTCTTTAATTGTTTTAGGTGCTCCATCTACTAATTCTTTAGCTTCTTTTAATCCTAATCCTGTAGCATCTCTAACAACTTTAATAACTTTAATTTTTTGATCTCCAGCTTCTGTTAATACAACATCAAATGATGATTTTTCTTCAGCTGCTGCTCCTGCTACAGCTCCTGCTGCTGGTGCAGCTGCTGCTACTGCAGATACTCCATATTTTTCCTCAATAGCTTTAACTAAGTCATTTAATTCAACTACTGTTAAGCTATCTATTTCTTCAATTAATTTTTCTATTTTTTCCATTTTAAAATCCTCCTAATCTTTTATAGGTTTTATTACCTATTATAATTGTTTTTAGTGATTTTTAGAGTTCACTTCTCTTTTTATTTTGTTTCAGTATTTGCTTCTTCTGTAGCTGTTTCTTCTGTTTTTGTTTCTTCAGCTACTGGTGCTTCTGCTGGTACTGATACAGTTACTTTTTCTCCATTTTCTTCTTTTTGTTTTTTAACTTCGTTTAATGCAACTGCAACTTTTGAAATGTTTGAAAGTAATGCTCCAGCAAGCATAGATAATAATGTTTCTCTTGATGGTAATTTTGCTAATGTAATAATTTCTTCTGTTGTCATTACTTTTCCATCAATAACTCCACCTTTGATTTTGTAGAATTCATTATCTTTGCTAAATTTATAAATTATTTTTGAAGGTTCTAAGTAGTCTTCACTGCTCATAATAACAGCAGTTGGACCTACTAATTTGTCTTCTAATCCTTCAATTTTACATTCTTGTAATGCTCTTCTTGTGATGTTATTTTTTATAACTGTACATGTAGCATTTACATTTCTTAAATCTTTTCTTAAAGTTGTATCATCTGTAACATTGATTCCTCTGTAATCTGTTAGAAGTACTAATTTAGCTTCTTTGATTTTTTCTGCTAATTTATTTACTTCTTCTTGCTTTTGTTTTAGTATTTTTTCACTTGCCATTTTTATTTTCACCTCCCAAGAATTTATATAATTAAAAAATAAATAACACTCTTTTTTCCTACCTAAGGTTATAAAAAGAGTGTTCTATTCTTCTCATTTACCTAGGTAGGACTTATTTGACTTTGCCTACTGTCTTTGGCTTAATATCTAATTTTATTTTTGATTTATGAACATGCTTGGTCCCATTGTTGTAGCTACGGCAACACTTTTAATGTATTGACCTTTAGCTGCTGCTGGTTTTGCTTTTATGATGGCATTCATTATAACATCATAGTTTTCTAATAACTTATCAGCTCCAAATGAAACTTTTCCAAATCCTAAATGAATAATATTGTTCTTATCTAATCTATATTCTACCTTACCTGATTTAATTTCATTTACTGCTTTTGTTACATCCATTGTAACTGTTCCTGATTTTGGGTTAGGCATTAATCCTTTTGGTCCTAATACTTTACCTAATCTTCCTACTACACCCATCATGTCTGGAGTTGCAACTACAACATCATAGTCAAACCATCCATCATTTTGTATTTTTGGTATTAGTTCTTCTGCTCCTACAAAATCTGCACCAGCTTTTTCAGCTTCTTCAGCTTTTGGCCCTTTAGCAAAAACTAATACTCTTTGTGTTTTTCCTGTACCATTTGGAAGTACAACTGTACCTCTTACTTGTTGGTCAGCATGTTTTGAATCAACACCTAATTTAACATGTAATTCAACTGTTTCATCAAATTTTGGTTTTGGCATTTTTTCAATAATTTCTAAAGCTTCTTTTACTTCATATTCTTTTGTTTTATCAACTAGTTTTATGCTTTCTGCATATCTTTTTGATACTTTTCCCATTTTCTTTTCCTCCTTTGGTATTAACGAGTTTAACTCTCCCAACTTATTTTTAATTTATAAATATAAAATATTTATCAGTTTTATTCTACTACTACAATCCCCATAGATCTTGCAGTTCCTTCTACCATACTCATAGCTGTTTCTAATGTAGCAGCATTTAAATCTGGCATTTTTTGTTTAGCAATTTCTTCTACTTGTGCTTTTGTTATTTTAGCAACTTTTTCTTTATTTGGTTTTCCTGAACCTTTTTGAATTTTAATTGCTTTTTTTATTAATACTGGAACTGGTGGTACTTTTGTTATAAAATCAAAAGACTTATCTTTATATACTGTTATAACTACTGGTATTATCATTCCAGGTTGATTTGCAGTTCTATCATTAAATTCTTTTACGAATTGCATGATATTAACACCACTTGAACCTAAAGCTGGACCTACTGGTGGAGCTGGTGATGCTTTTCCTGCTTCTATTTGTAATTTAATAATATTTGAAATTTCTTTTTCTGCCATTTTAATGGCACCTCCCTTTTTTTATTTAACTTTTTGTACTTGTGAAAATTCTAATTCTACTGGTGTTTCTCTACCAAACATAGATACTAAAACTTTTACTTTATGTTTTTCTGTATTTATTTCTTGCACTGTACCCACACAACCTTCAAATGCACCATTCATGACTTGTACTTGTTCATTTACTTCATAATCCACATTAACAGGAACTTCTTCAAATCCCATATTTCTTATTTCTTCTTCTGTTAATGGTATTGGATCTGTTCCTGAACCTACAAATCCAGTAACTCCTCTTGTATTTCGTACTATATACCAAGATTCTTCTGTTACTATCATTTTTATTAGCACATATCCTGGAAAAACTTTTTTAAGATTTGTTTTTCTTTTACCATCTTTTATTTCTATTTGCTCTTCCATTGGTACAATAATGTCAAAGAAAAATTCTTCTAATTCTCTGTTTTTTATAGTTTTTTCAAGGTCTGTTTTTACTTTATTTTCATATCCTGAATAGGTATGTACTACATACCATCTAGGTACCATGTCATAATCTTTTTGAGACATTGATTATAGCCTCCTTTAAATTCTTTTTATTATTCATTAACATTTTCAGTAGTTTCATTAGATTCTTCTGATGATTGTTCTTCAGAATCTACAGTGTTTTGTTCTTGTGAAGTTTCATTTGTTGTATTTGTTGATGTAACGATTTCTTTTACTTTGTTTACTCCATGTTTATTTAATCCTTCAAATGCTAAATCTAATACAAAAACTATTAATGCAGTAATTAATACTATAGTTAATACTGCTACTGTATTATTTAATAATTGTTTTGGTGTTGGCCAAATTACTTTTTTTAATTCAGCTTTAAAATCTTTCATAAAGCTTCTTTTATTTTTATTGTTTTCTTTTTTATTTGTCTTTGCTTCCTTCTTAGCCATTTTATATCCTCCTTAAAATAGCTTTTACTATTTATTTAGTTTCTTTATGTGTTGTACGTTTTTTGCAAAATTTACAATACTTAACAATCTCTAATCTATCTGTATTATTTCTCTTGTTCTTTGAAGTTACGTAATTTCTTCTTTTACATTCTGTACATTCTAATGTGATATTTTCTCTTGGTCCTTTTGCTGCCATATGAATAACACCTCCGTATTTTATAACCTTTTTACTTTTTTGAAACGATGTGAGCATATGCCTAAATTACATATGCTCAAATATTTTACCATTTTTTTCTTGTTCTGTCAATGCATTTTGCAGAATTTTTATGGTATTATAAACTATTTTTTTGATTTTCTTCTTTTTTTCCTAACAGAAAAACCAAACTTTCCTATTTTCTTTCCTAAACAATAGTAGTGCCCATTAGAATAAGCAATTAAATCACATTTTGATATATCAAATGCTCCTTTTTCATCTATATAACTTTCATCAGCATTTATCGCTAATACTTCTGCTACAAACATATCATGTGATCCAAGTTTTCTTACTTCTTTTACTTTACACTCGACTGATACAGGGCTCTCTTTTATCATTGGACACTTTACAAAATTTGCCTTTTCTTTATGTAATTTCATCTCTTTGAATTTATCAACCTTAGCACCTGTTTTTACACCACACCAATCTGTAGCTTTAGCTAATTGTTTCGTTGTTAAGTTAATAACAAATTCTTTTTGTTCTTTTATTAAATTATATGAGTACCTAGTAGGTCTTACTGATATATATACCATAGCAGGATTAGTATTTAAAATTCCAGTCCATGCTACTGTTATTATATTTGATTTTTCCATTGTACCACAGCTAACCATTACAGCTGGCAATGGATATAAAAAAGTTCCTGGCTTCCACATTACTTTTCCCATATTTTTATTTTTCCTCTTTATTTTCTTCTATATCTTCTTTATTTTCTTGTTTTTGATTTTCAATCATAATAGCTGTTAATATTTCCTGTTCTTTTTGACTTAACTTTTCTTGTTCTAATGTCAGAAAATAGCTTTTATCTTCTTTTTTACCTATTAATCCAATATAACCTGCATTATACTTTGAATCTCTTATACTTTTTTCAGATAGCAATTTATTTACAACAAAATCATAATACTCTAAATTAGATGGCATTCTAGTTTTTTTACTCTTTTTTAAGTACTGCGTTTCTAGATCAGTGTAAATTTTATCTATTTTTTCCTTTCCATCTACTTTTCTTCTTACTTCATATTCATTAATATAAGATGTATTAACGCCTGTCCAATTTCTAAATGCAATTGTAGCAATTTGGGTTAGTTCTATATTTCTTCCTTCATTATTTTCTAATAAAATTTTTTCAGTTTTTTCTACCTCTGCTCTTTTAATAGCTTTTTGTGGTAATTTATTATTTTCAGAATCTCTTATATTATCAATTAATTTAGAATTATATTCTAAAATATGTGAATGTATATTTTTCTCTTCTTTTGCAGTTAGCTGTTTTTTATATTCTCTTCTTCCTTCTTCATTCTTAATTAATTTATAACTTTCATTTAATTCTTGTATATATAATTCTATTTTTTGTTTTTTTCTAAAATTAGACTCGGTTTCTAACATCTCCAAAGCTGCATTTAACAGCTTCTCTTTTTTATCTTTTATTATTGTATCCTTCTCTTTTTCAGAATAAGAATTAATATTTTCTTCTAATATATTTAAAACATTATAAGGTGTTCTTTTTATATAGTTTCCATTAATTTTTTCGCTATTATCAATCTTGTTATGGTTTTCACCTATTTTTTTATCTTTCATTTTCATTTCTCCTATATAATTAATTAATTTCATATATGCATTTTATCATATTTTATAGTATAACACAAAAAAATAGACTACAAATTGGTAATTTTTTCTAATCTCTAGTCTGTTTTTTTATAAAATAAAAAAAAATCTAGCAACAACCTATCTTTCCAGCAGGGTAACCCACAAGTATTTTCGGCACATTTGGGCTTGACTTCTGTGTTCGGAATGGGAACAGGTATTACCCCAAATGTTATCATCACTAGAAAATTATGGTGCTAAAGCACACTCAAAAATACATAGATGAAATAGGTTAGTTTTATAGATTTATCGATTTTCTTTTTTAAAATTGTGGTTAAGCCCTCGATTTATTAGTATTGGTCAGCTTAATACATTACTGCACTTAC